>Ga0208879_1000017_pt1 | contig 180829 bp, 166 predicted proteins | sample Knorr_S15_td_Bot_FD_185605 | JGI IMG/M metagenome (GOLD analysis project Ga0208879, IMG submission 185605) | Marine microbial communities from Southern Atlantic Ocean transect - Knorr_S15_td_Bottom_ad_5009_LV_A (SPAdes) (version 2) | ecosystem: Environmental > Aquatic > Marine > Oceanic...
CAGTCACCAAGCTAATCGCGTCAAGTTTAAACTCCTTCGAGTATTTCTTTCTTGCTGCCATTTCTTCTATCTCCAGTTATGAGTATTATCTCTTAACTGGGTTGTACAGATCTATTGGACCATCTCAATCTTTTCATGGTCTATGGTGGTAGCCTGGTAACCGGTGATCGGCGTCAACCCTTAAGACGATCATGGCGCTGGCATTCAGGGCTGCCGGTTACATGATTTCAGCGGCCAGGCGCAACGATATATAGGTAAATGGAGAACAAACATGAATAAAAACCTATCAACAATTTTAGCAATTGTGTTCGCATTTTCGGCCGGGATGGCCTTTCAGTATCAGCAAAATAGCTATGCTCAGGGGAAGAAGGTTTATGAACTTCGCACCTATACCACTGCGCCGGGTCGACTCCCTGCCTTGCTGAATAGATTCGGCGGCGGCGAAGTTGATCTGTTTGTTAAGCATGGCATGACCAGTGTTGGCTACTGGGTACCGGATGACGACGAGCTATCACAGAACACGCTGGTTTATATGGTGGCTCACGCAGACCGTGAAGCGGCGGGATCATCCTGGTCTGCTTTTGGTGGTGATCCGGTTTGGCATGAAATGAGAGATAAATCTCGGGAGGACGGCCCCATTGTCACCAATGTTGTAAACCAGTTTCTCGATCCGACTGATTTTTCGCCGGCACAATAAGAGCCCTGCACTGCTAGCGCAGCTGACAGAATATGCCAGCGCAGGACCTGGTGGGTAACTAAGGAGAAGCAGCTAAGGACAGCGGCTTCGCCTCGTCTCTAAACAACTCAGATTCGTAGTACCAATTCGCGGTGACGCTCGCATCCGAGCATTGCGCGGATTCAGGCTGAGGCGGTCGTTGTTGTATCGGCCCCACTAGTTCAACAAAGATACCGTCAGGATCTATGGCATTGACTATACCGGTTGTATCCTGCCCGGTGCCGGAGCAACAAGGTGCAATGGCAGAGAGAAATTTAACTCCCTGATCTTGCAGCGCGTTCACTACCGCATCCAGATTCTGCACTGCCAGGGCAATGCGGTGAATGCCGATATGACTGATTGGTGCAGGATATGGTGAGGATGGGTCGAAGGGATCGAGCCACTGAATAATTCGCAGCGTGTTGCGATCTCCACCGGCCAGGCTGACGTCCGCACCGTGTATGGTAAAGGCCTGGTCCAGCCCATAAGCCTGTCCGTGAACAAGCGATCCTTGTGCCGGTAACATTTTGACGTCTGTATAGCCTAGGTTGGCGTAGAATTTAAGCGATGCTTCGAAGTCGCTCACATTGATTCCGATGTAGGGCATTGCCTGAATACTCACATTTGATTTATTGTCTGCCGGCACCTCCCCTGCTGCTGATATTTCGATCAACTTTAAATAGACTCCATCAGGGTCTTGCATAAACACAAACCGCTGGCCCGGGTTGCCATAAGGTTCGGATAAAAAATCGACTCCCTGTTCTTTCAAATACTCATAGGCCTGGGGAAAATTTGCCGTGCCGAGGGCGGCGTAGGCCAAGCCGAGGTGGATCGGCAGGGCATAGGGTGGATCGTCATTATAGGGAATAGCGAACTGAATAAGATCGATAGAAGTTGATCCCGTGGCAGCTGGAATGCTCATCACTTCGATACTTTCCAATTCATAGGTACACAGATCATACATGCCCAATGACCGTGCCATGAGATGGGTGTTGGTTTTGGGAAAGCTGTTCACTCCCTGGGTATAACCAAGCTGTCGATAAAACGCGCGGGTACGATCAAAATCTCTGGTTTGGGTGTTGAAATGAATGCGGCCAAGCACGCCAGCATGATTACTGGAAATCTGAAGCGGAGCTTCCGCCGCCGAGGCAACGGACAGACAGTTAATCAGAATTAGAGAGCATAGCAGGGACCAATCTTTCTTGGAGCACATTAGAGGCAATTTGATTATCAAGATCGTACCCCTAGAAAATTAGATCGGTCCCGGACCAGAGTATGGGAAGAATAAAAGCTATCTCCCCTAGAGTCTAGCTCTTCCTATGCTGAAGATATCACCCTCCTGGTTTCGGAATCTTTCCCCAAACACGTCGAATGTGGCTAGCCTAACCCTTCCTTCATCCAGATATTGGTTATAATCGAATGGCTAATAGTTTCGGGCTGAAACCAACCCTGTCACCGTCCCTTCTAACAATCATCAATACTAGTAGGCTAAGACTCTCCACACAACTCGATCTGGGGTGGTGCCCGAGTTGGGGGTGGCCTTGCCGTGCTTTTATCTATGGCTTTCTCAGTAAGGCTTTTAAGAATCTTCTCAATGGCCACCCGATCTTCCACACAGAGTAATTGCAGGCAGACCACGATTAATTGTGTCAAGAGAGAATTTGGGGTCGAGTCTCTATTTAGACAAGATTAAGCCTACTTGGGTCGATAGCGGACATTTTCTGGAACCATCAGAATTGATCAATATGCGGTGGATTTCAGCTCTGAAAAGGCCTGCTTTCGGCCATGAGCGGAAGTTTAAGATATGTGGAAAACTAGCTCCAGACAGCGGACATAAGGATGTCTACTCAAGGCGATATACGACAAATATTCCATTCGTCCTGCACGCATTATTTTCTTTTCAGGCACTCCGATTTCGATTGTTATCGGATTCGACCGCTGGTTGGATACAAGAATTGCAACCAGTGCTTGATTCGACTCTGATATCCAGAAAGCCCTCGACGATATCCGTTGCGTGCTAGTCGTCTGGTCTGAGGAGTCACCGAGGCCGCCGAGGGCGAAGACCGAGGAGAACTGGCGCCGAGGCCAGCCTTTAATGATCGTAGTGTTCGCTTTAATCCCGACCGAAGTACCCAGTGATCAATTTTCTGGCATGCCGGCGCTCCGAAGGGCATCTGCGCACCTCCCCATAATTGACTTGTCGCGATAGAGATTGGGGGTTATGAATCTTTCGATCGTGTAGCCTGGATCGATGGCCAGCACCTCGTTCACCTCTCGTTCGGCCGCTGGATTATCACCCTTCAGACCATAGACCATCGCTAAGCCTGAGTGAGCATATATAAAATCAGGAAATCTTTTCAGGCAATCATTAAAGGTCTGGATTGCTTCTTCGTATCTTTCGGCATTCCTGTATGCCGTTGCCAGAACTCCAAATTTCACGGTATTTAGAATCGGACATAGACGCATAGAACGCTTAATGCTCTTGACCGATTAATGAGGATTGCCGAGCAGCATTTGGACCCAGCCACGCGCGAACCACGCTTCGTCCAGGTTAGGTAAGATGCTTGTAGCTCGTTCGACCGACTCCAGAGCCCCATCCAGATCTCCAACCAAGGTTTTGTAGTACGTATCACCCACGAGAGCATGAGCATCATCACCATCGATAGTTAGGCTTTTATCAACAAATTCGCGGAGTTTCTGCAAAGCAAGCTCCGGTGCCTCCCATCCGACAATCAGTGCAAAGCTCCATGAGTGCACAAGCCAGGCGTACCCGAGAATGGAATCGGGTTCGATACTTACAAATTTCTCGAAGTATGTTCTTGCGGCCATCGAAGCGTACTGATCGAACTTGTAGTGCTCAAACATGCCCTTATACAGAATTTCGCCAGCTTCGGTGCTGCGGTACTTGCTTCGTCTGTGTCTACCTTGTTCTCCCGAAATCAACTCGACGTCCAGCGCAGTCACAATCTCATTCGTCAGTTCGTCCTGGACAGTAAATACGTCGCTAATGTCCCGGTCATACCGATTGGACCAGATGGTTTTTGCGGTCGAAGCTTCCTTCAGTATGGCTGTTACGCGGACGTGATCGCCCATACGACGAACACTGCCCTGCAAAACAAAATTCACGCCGAGATACGCGGCGATTTCCACGACATCGGGGGAACTTTCTTTGTATAGAAAAGTGGTATTCCTGGAGATCACCAGGAGGTTCGGAATATGTGAGAGCTCGGCTATGATGTCCTCGACCAATCCGTCGCAAAAGTATTCCTGGTCTGGATCGGAACTCCGGTTGGCAAACGGCAGGACGACGATCGAGCGCTGGCTTGAAACGGTCTCAGTTCCGGTTGCGCTCTCATTGACGGTACTAACTGGTGCCACCAGGCATTCCCGTACGCCCGCAATCAACTGGTCGATTTCTCCATGCTGTTGTGGCCAGCCTATCAACAAAGCCGTTTGTGAGGATCGGAAACCTAGAGGGGGACGCAGATCATCGATCAACAGTGGAACCAGGCATTGCCGTTCCAGTCCCTCACCCGCCTCGTCGAGACACCAATTCGACTTGATCGGGTATTGGGAACCACACGACAACGACGCATTTTGCGGAGCCCAGGTTCTCTTGGAGCTTCTCCCTGAAACTTGGGCCAACGACCAATTCTCGATCCCACCATACTGACCAACCCTGATTTTCAAAGAGCTCGACCAAAGGTTTGATTCGAACTCGGTCTTCGGAGGCGTACGATAGAAAGATTTCAGTCATGTGTCCTCCGGAATGTGAGTATAAGCAAAGAGTTGTACGCCAATTGTGGCAAAAGCAATTCTGCCTCACTCAAGCTGACTTAAACGCCTTCCACTCCATCTCGGGATAGACAATTTTGCTGTTCCCATCGGCATGGAACACAAACATATAGGGTTCGTTGCCCATATAGGCTGGAAATAGTATTTCCATTCAATCGTCCAAACAGGATGCACTGAGTCTAGCATAGGACGCTAGATAGCAATATTAGTCTTCATTTTGGGGCAATTTTGAGGATTTTCCGGAAAATCCCAAATGTCTGGTATGGGTCGGGAGCCGCCGTTCAGTTATTGCTGATATTCAGCCCTGCGACAGGCCGCTCTCGGCCAACAGCGGACGATTGCGCGGAATCGCGAGGCACAATTCTATTGAGTCTTCAGTGGCAGTTCTTGGAAGCAAGCCGGAAATTTCATGACATTATCGTTCAGATGGAGACATGTAATTCATCGTCACATCGCCTATTCGCTGTCCCCCTCTTTGTGCAGACTTGGGGCGAAATCGCATGGCTTTAATTGCATTTTGTGCGACGCTTTTAAATCGCACAGCGCTAGGCGATGCTCTGTCGGTTTTGGCATCTCGTGATGTGCCATTGGCATCAATCAAAAACTGTACCTGCACCGCAATGAGTTCCGTGCTGGCTGCCGATGCGGCTTCTGGTAATGCCGGTAGACGTGCGCTTGGCGCTCTTCTATTCCAAGCGATAAAATCTCCCAGATGGTGTGTAGTGGCGGCACTTTCTCCTCCAAGTTCCAGTATATAGCCGGAAGCGTTCTGCCACTTATGGGCCGCATCCAGAGACAGGTGGAACTGCGAAACAGGCAATGCTTCTGGTCGCGCAAAAAAAGCTTCGATTCGTTGCTGGTCGATACCGGCTTCTTTGAATTTTTCCTGGGCACTTCGATAGGTGCTGGTAGCGGTGCCCGCCCCCAATAGCATCTGGAAGTCGGCAACGTAAATCATTGCCATTGCTTCGGCCTCTAGATCATCCATCGCCTCAGTGATTTCGAGGATATGCTTCATAATGTCCAATGCTTCCCGTAAAAATGCTACTGGACCATGAAACTCTCGTCGATAGGAGCTTCTTTTAGGAAGAAGGCTATCACTAGTTTGGGACCAATTGAAAACGAATTGCCGATGCTGTTCGAGAGCGTAGTTATAAAGCCAGAAAATCCGTGCCTGGCTGTCCTCGCCAAGCTGTGTTTCAGAAAGAGTGATCATTTCCCAATGAATCTCTCGGATAGTATCAAGGTGTTCGGGACGGTTATTAGGTACATCGATGAACATATAAGCTGAGCGCCACGCACTTACGTCGTTCATAGCATTCAGCAAAGCCGCAGTATCGACTCCTGGACTCTGCACATGTAACGAGAGAATGTATTCAAAGCGATCGGTAACGGATTGCCATCGTTGCAGACGGACATCGTGACTAATCAATTCGGCTAGAACCGGGAGTTGATTCAGACTTGTTGGCCCTTCCAATATGTGAAGTAGTTGTAGGCGTCGACTGAGAATTCGACTCGTTTTTGCAAAGTCTCCCGAATCGATTAACAAAGCGGTGAGCCCCTGCAGAGGCTCTAATAGTGTGTGGTGAAAAGGACCGAATTCTGTTTCCAGTGCTTCAATCTGTCCCTCATAGAGGGAAATTTGTGATCTTTGTCGAGTGCTAACTGTAATTGCCGACTCTTCAAGCAATGTGTCGGTCACCTGTGAATCGGCGGCCAGAGTAAACTGCGCAATCAAAAGCGCCAAACTAACAACCACCAAGGAGGTAGCTATATCATGGACATTGCGACCCATGTGATCGGGAACCAGAATACCCATTGATCGAATCCTGTCATTTCCCAAATTATTGGTACAAGTGCTTCTCTATTTGGATGAAGAGTCTAGCACACTCACCCATATAGCTTCATTAATCGCTATTTTTAGACTCGAGAAGAGAACTTGATGAAGAAGCCTCCTCCGTTCGCTCTGGGTCGATTCCTGCCCCCCAGTTATCGCTGAAAATCAGCCCTGCGAAGGGCAGCTTCCGGTCAAAAGAAGTCGTTATCAATGAGACTGCAGCATCTTCTCTATGGACATCACCGCGTCTTCAATTCTGTCCCGGGTTTTAAACGGCGTTCGAAAGAACCGTTCGACAATTGAGTTAAACAGTTCGGGATCGTCGAAAGGAAGCAGGTGTGTAGAGTCGGGGACAATGGCGAGCTGACTATTGGGGATGCGATGGAAGATCTCAAGCGTATGCTCATCTAGGACCATATCGTGATCACCGGCCAGAATGAGAGTTGGGGCTGTAATAGTTTCTAGTGCCTTCACATCTATATTAGGCTGATCGAGCGTGATACTTGCGATCTTTAATTCTCGCCCTTGTGTGATAGGTCTTGATTCTACTGACGACTTCAAAAAGTCTAATGTATCTGGGTGTAGCCCATCCGGATTAAGGTTGGCAGCCATCGCTGCAATTTTACTGATCTTTGTTGGGTAGTGAATGGCTAGCAACAGCGCCTCGATACCTCAGTCGCTCCAGCCGAGCACGAGCGCTGGGCCGATCTCCAGGTGATCGAGTAGAGCCGCTAGATCGCCTGCCATTTTTTCATACGTAAGGCTGCCCCGGCTGTCAGCAAAAAGCCCGTGATCGCGGCTATCCATGGCGATCACCTAGTATTGATCTCGGAAGTGATCAATTTGTGCAGCAAGAGAAGCAATACTAGCTCCGTTGCCATGTACAAGAAGTAGAGGGTCTCCTGTACCGTATATCTCGTAGTAGAGTTCAATACCATCGCGGACAAAAGTCTTCCCCACATCTGGGTTCGAACCATAGTTATTCGCCTGGGCTGATGCTTCTAAGGCACAGATGCTCACAATTGCCAATATCGTTGCTGCGAACAGCGCAACTGCCGGGTGTCTCGTCATGTATATTCGTAATTTGTAATTGACAGAAGTGTCAGGATGGCATTCTTTCCTGAAATAGTAAATGTCCGCTTCAGGCCCTGAGGTCTTCGGTCAAGCCACTTCAGCTAGTTCTTTTACCAAAGGCGAACCCCGACGTTCAAGTGATTTGAGATACTTTGACTCATCATAGGGTACTCGTGTCTGCCAGCACCTATAGAGAATACGGATCCACTTGAAAGCAAGAGAACGGACCGCGGCCTGGTGGTTACTGCCCTTCGCTCTCTGTTGCCGATAATAGGCCCCAGCCCAATAGGACTTATTTATCGTTTGCCCAGCCCATTCGATAAACGTTTGTCGAAGAAACGTAGAACACTTCCATCTCCAATGTACCCAGTGTTTATTGCCACTGCGTTCGGTAACAGGAGCAACCGCCGCGTACTTTTGAAGATCTGCTGCATTTTGGTAACGCTCTCTGTCCTCGCCAAAGGCCACCAGCAGCCGGGGTGCCAGTGATGGTCCTGCGCCAGGTAGTGGACTGAACAAACCATAATCAACGTGATTGTCCGCCAGTTTTTCAATCTCCTCATCATAGCGCTTAATTGCTTTCAGAGTGACTCGCAGTTGCTCGACAAAGATCAACGCCTGTAGTCGGTGAGGAATGATAACCGCCTCATCTGAGGTCAATGGTAAGGCTTCCTTAATTGCTCTCACTCGTCTCTCCACTACGTGTGCAAAACGCATATTGTGCGCAGAGAAGAAGGTTCTCAAGGTGTTCTTCCGAGCTCGTTTGGCTTGTTTCAACGTCGGCCACCGCTCGATGAATTCACAGAACAAAACCGTATCAATATGCTCGAACCATTCCAATACCTGCGGATAATACTGCTTTAAGGCGTAACGTAAGCGATTGGTTATGCGAACCCTGTCGTTAACCAGAGTTCTTCTTTTCTCAACCAGGGACGTTAATGTACGCATTTCAACGCTTTGGGGTTTTAACGCTTTAAAGTGTTCTGAGTGACGTAAGATCAAGTCAACAGCAAGTTCAGCATCAGTCGGGTCGTCCTTCGCTCGACTGGGCTTGAATGTTTCACGGTACTTGGCCAATGTGGCAGGGTTGATTGGATAGATAACGAAAAAGTCGTATTTCTGAAGAGCTGAAACAATAGGCCCTTTGGTCAACTCCACCGCTACAGCAATCGGAGAACCAAATCGTTTGCGCAGAGACTTTGCCCATTCATCAATCAAATCAACTTTATGTGGAATGACTACAAACTCACGTTGATCACACTTGGCTTCTTGTATACACGCATCATGTTTCTTGTCGGCCCAATCAATACCGACATACGCAACAAAATCTATCTCGTTTAATGCATCCATGACTTACCTCGATGTGCTAGATTATCCACCAGGGACATGCATGTCTGAGGTCTGCGAAATCAATATAGGTGAGCCGGTTTGGCGGCGAGCCCTGAGTGTTCGTTAGTGACCTCAAACGCACCTGTAGGCTCGAAGTTAAAGCGGAAAACGTCTAACGTTTGGGTCGAGATATTCGTAGCCTGCGGGTGCATGCCCCACTCTCACTAACAGCTACCTGTCAGCTATGAGGATTATCATAGAAAGTGGGACCGAAAGACTATATCGGGTCGATAGCGGTCATTTTGCAGTATTTGTAGAATCGGTCAGTATTTCGAGGATTTCATCTGTGGAAAGGTCCGCTTCCGGCCAATAGCGGACACATCTTACTTATCGTTATCATCCAATTGAAACCAAGGCGTGGTCTCCGGCCATGAAGGCGAAAGCCTCGACGGAGATAGCCGAATACACGTAGCCTGCTGTATTATAGGGAGTGTAAGAACAAAGAGTCCTTAATTCTGCTACCAGTTGGAGGAACAATGATGAACCCAAATCTCTTACCCTCGCGTGTAATTAGACAGTTTGTGATTTCTTCTATGGCGTTGTTGTCGGCTTTCGTCCTTCTTTTCGCCCCTGCGGTCGCGCAGACTGTATCAACTGATGGCGAAAACTGGCAAGTGCCACTGACGTCTTACGGTCACCCGGACTTACAGGGAAACTGGACCAATGCGACGCTAACACCGCTGGAACGCCCTGATAACCTGGGGCCAGCGCTGACACCGGAGCAAGTCGTCACGCTCGAATCGGGACACGAGGATTCCGTAGCGCTACGCTCTGAACCCAGCGATTCAAATCGCCCACTTCCCCCCGGTGGTGATGACCCGGTGTGCATCGATGGGGCCACTACATGCTACGACGAAGTCTGGCGCGAGCCAGGTGATCGAGTCGCTATGGTACTTGGTGAGCCGAGAAGCTCGCTGGTCACCAGCCCGGCGGACGGACGTGTGCCGGCCCTCACTGCTGCTACGCTCAACCTGATCCAGGAGTTAGACCTCGAGAGACGCGGGTTCGGCCCTTATGATCATCCCGAGCTACGGCCGTTGGCTGAACGCTGCATCGTTTCGTTCACATCCAGCGCCGGTCCACCGATGATCCCCAACTATTGGTACAACAACAACTACACAATTGTGCAGACACCCAAGTACGTGATGATCATGGCGGAGATGGTGCACGATGTTCGGATCATTCGGCTCGGTGAGCCAACATCGTTAGGAGAGGAAATTCGCCCGTGGTTCGGTGATTCGTGGGGAAAATGGGAAGGAAACACGCTCGTGGTAGAAACTACGAATATGAATCCCAAATTCGCATTTCGCGAAGTTCCTGGTTCTGACGACGGGAAGGTGATGGAGCGTTTCACTAGAGTGGACGAAGACACTATCTTATACGAGTTCATGATCGACGATCTTACGAACTACACCAGCGTCTGGGGTGGTCAGATTCCGTTTAAGAAGTTCGGCGAACCCGTCTACGAGTATGCCTGTCACGAAGGGAATTACGCTCTCGCCAACATACTGAGCGGCGCTCGCTATCAGGAGAGCAGAAAGGGAAATTAAAATGGGCCAGACGTATTATTGATTCCAATGCCCGCCTTCGGCCAATAGCGGGCCTTTTCCCGGGACATGCCCTTTCGGTTTGAGGATCACGCCAGACGATGAACAAGTTGATCAGCATTTTTCCGCTATCGATTTTCAAGGATTCGATTGCGCTGCCGGAAGATTATAAACAGCAACTCATCCGAGCGATCTTCGAGATGGAGGCGGAGACAGCCGAGGCGGCACACGCCGGCGATGAAGCTTGGCTGGGGGACACGCGAGGATTCGCGTTTCTGTTTCAGAAGCCGCTGTTTGAAGAGCTATACCGGCGGATTGCCGAAACGATTCGGGCGTATATCGAGGCGCTGGGGCTAAACAACGAACTGCTTGACTTTTACTTTCAGCGATCATGGGCGACGATAACGCGAAAGGGCGAGAAGATCCACGAGCATTGCCACGCGCAATCGAATCTGAGTTGCTCCTACTACTTGCGCAAGCCGCCGCATTCCGGTGGTATCCAATTCACGACGCAAAACCACCCCAACGAATTCGCCACGGGAATGTTCAGTTCCGCCAAGACGGATTTGGGCTTAATCCAACAGCAGGGGGTCCACACGTGCAACGCGGTTGTGGTCGAGCCGGCCGAGGGCGACATCTTTGTATTTCCGTCCAAGTCGTTGCATGGTACGGTACCCAGCGAGAGCGGCGATGCGCGGATTTCCATTTCGGCCGACATCACCACGATGCTCCGCGATAGTTACGGTCACGAGACCATGATGCCACACTTTTCCAACTGGCGGCGCTTTGACGAATAGCAAGGGACACCACGGAAGTAGGGGACGCCCTTAAATTAGTAACTTAAGCGACCACTTTTTATCTCCAACCCTTGGCTAGTTTATTATCTTATGAGTGTCCCCTGCACACTAGATCGATACTACCCTGGATTTCTGGCACAACTGGCAGCGGAAGGTATATGGCAGCCTGACTACGTGTAGCAGGAGTTCACCGTTTTCTTAATTCCTTCGGGTGTTACATCGAATGCCCAAGTCAGCGCTCCAGCGACTGGTAATCCCAGCATCAATACCAAAATGATTGTTTGATTAACCCACTGAGGCGCATTGAAAGTGGGTAAGATTTCAACAACAACTTGAATTAAAAGCGAAGCAACGACCGCGTAAACGGCGGCTACACGAAATACTTTACGTCGTTTTAGCTCTTGAAACAGATTACCCATAGCGGGGGCCCTGTTCTTATTGTTAGCTTTCCAGCACTTACTTCTCACGCAACAACGGCGTAAGCAGCTCCTACTTTGAACACCTTGCGTCGTTTGATCTCTTGGAACAGATCATTCATTGCGTCGGGATTCTTGTTGTTATTATTCGTTACAGGTAAATCAACGTCTTTACTTGAACAAAGAGTCTAGCATAAGCCTCCCGTTAGCTTCATTAGTCGCCATTTTGAGGCTCAAATAGAGGATATTCTGGAAAATCCCATCGGTACATTAAAACAAACCCGGAAAATATAGAGAAATGGTTCCAGTAACGCCACGAAAATGTAACGGCTAGCAGCTGCGAGCCAAGGGGTCAGTTTTGGGTGCCAGCAGATGGTTTGTACTCGATCCCGAGTTTGAAACTAAGCAGGGACAACACCGCTGCTGACAACATCAACAGCAGTAGCGGGAACACGGTGCCATTGAAAATAACGGCGACGAATTGAGCGGCTGCCGCGGAGAATGCCATCTGCAAGAATCCGGTCAGCCCGGAAGCGCTCCCGGCGAACTGTGGGAATTCATTGATCGCTGCAGCCTGAGCATTGGGTAAGGTAATGCCGTTGCCGAACACGGCCAGTGCGATTGGCGCGAACAGTGCCACCGGATGATGAAAGCCAAGCAGTTGTAGCACGATAGCCAGGCCGATACCCACCACCGCAATAACAACCCCCACACCAATCATGGCATTCAGTTGCGTGCGCCTGCCAAAGTGTCGCGCCACATAGTTACCGGACATAAATCCCAGCGGAATCATGACGAAATAGTAGCCGTATTCCGTGGCCGGTCGATGCAGCACCGATACCATGATTTCCGGCGCCGCCGAGATAAAGCTGAAAAACACCACGGATACGAAGGTGACGCAGAAGGCATAGCCGCAGAAGGCGCGGGATCGAAACAGGCGCACAAAAGTAAGCAGCATCGAGCCAATCCCTTCGAAGGGCACGGGGTTCACCAGGGTTTCGGGCAGCCGCTTCATCAACACGAGGAGGATCAGGGCGCTCAGAATGCCAACCACAACGAAAACCGATTCCCAACCATAGAGCTGCATTAATTCGCCACCGAGAGCGGGTGACAGCATGGGAATGACCACCATCACCATCACCAGGGTGGCGATGACACGGGCTGCCTCGTGGGCAGGGTAGACATCCCTGATTATGGCCCGGGCCAGCACCAGTCCCACGGCCCCGCCGAAGGCCTGGATAACCCTGCCGATGATCAATAATTCGATGGAATTGGCGAGCCAGCAAAAAACGGACCCGACTACCGTAATACAGAGGCCGAGCAGCATCACCGGTTTACGGCCGAATTTGTCCGACAGCGGACCATAGAACAGGGTACCGACGGCGATCGCCAACATCGACAGGCTCAAGGTCAGTTGGGCCACATCGTCACTGACCCGAAATGTATCTTTAATCACGGGCAGCGCCGGCAGCAAAATCTGCATGGCAGCTGGACCCAATGCCGAGGTGGCAGCCAGCAGTAGGATGAGTGATTTGCTAAGAGAAGAATTAGTCGGCAAAACCCGGGTCCATCGAATAAATATGATCGTTGTATAGCTAGCGCTTATAGCCGGAGACAGCACTCAGCGCACGAGTATTGCGTCCCGGTTTTGTTGCAGGTCTGTGTTCAATTGAGAGCTAAGAATGACGCTCGAACCTAACAGAATAGAGCGCTGGGCCTTGCTGATGTCATAGCCCAGGCCAAAGGTTTCAGTGTGAAACTTCCTGGTTAGTTGCTGCGCGTTCCACTTGCTGCTTTGATTATCAACAGCGAGCATAGTGTAACACGACAGCTTGGTGCCGGTTCGGGTATTTAGGCAGATTGAGAGGTCGGGTTCGGCGCTGATTTCGAGGATCAAACCCGCGTCGGTTTGCCGAAACCGTGGCGAGCGGGCCAGATATTTTTCCACCTGCTTCGAAAAATCGGAGTCATCCGCATCGATAATCACGGGAATCGAGGCATCGAGCCGGCGCAGTATGCTCGGGTCCTGACGCAGCGCCGCTTCATAATGGCTTAGGGCATCCGTGAATTGTTCATCGCGCCAGGCTGCGTTAGCCATGTGGGCGGAGACTCGGGCTTTTAATAGCACTTCCTCCGCAGGCAAGCGTGCCAGGGCGAGCGCGCCGGCGCTGAGGGTTTCTTGGGCCTGGCTTTCCAGGGCCGCAATCTCGGTGAGATAAGAATAGTAATAGCCATCGTTGAGCATGAACGCACCGTTGTCCCTGGCCTGTTCCAGGATAGAAGACATGATGCCCGATCCGATGATGGCGATGATCTCTGGTTCTATCCATTCGGGAATATGCACATCCAATGGCGCGTACGGACGCAGGCGATTCTGCAGGACTTCGAAGTCGGCGAAGATTGATGCCGCTCTACGCTCGGCTCGCCATGCATCGAGCAACAGGCGGGCCGCCCCCACTCTGGCGCCCATGGATTCAGTCCAATCCATGGTGGCGATGGTCTCCATTCGAATCTGATACCCGCTGCGATTGGCCACCATATTGAGTAGCGCCGCGGCCGAATCTTTCTGCTCGTCGCCGGCACTATAAGAGCCGTTTCGATCCGGTTGACTGAGTGCGGTGGAGCTGAGCCTGATGGCATCCTCGGCGTAACCCGCAAGCAGAAGAAAACTGGCGCTTACCAGAAAATGTTCGGCTCGGTTCATCACACTGACAATAGGGTCCTGAGATCCACGCCAGACCAACATGCGGTCCAGTGCTTCCCTGGCTTCGTCGAAGCGGCCCTGGGACATGGTGAGATACAGCTTATAGATCCAAGGGTCGGCGACGCTGCGGGAATTCAGGTAGCGCGTGGCCCGGTCCAGGTAGGCTTCGGCCTTGTCCATCTGCAGCAGGCTCAGTGACACCTCGGAGGCGTTGCTGAGGTAGACGGTGTCATAGTCGTTAGAAGCGTCAGCGCCCTCATCTTCGTCGATGGCCCGATCACAGGCCGCCATGGAGTCTATGGGTGTCAGGCTGGCAAGCTCAACGGCACACAGGGTATTCCATGCCCGCGCCCGCTCGCGTTCATCGTTGCTGGATTGCAGGACACGATTGGCACTGGTCCTGGCAGCGTCATATTCTTTCAATTTAATCAGGGGCCAGCCGCGGAATGACTCCATGTTAATGCCGTAAAATTGATTTATCTTATCCAGATATTCCAATGATTTCAGCTGGTCTCCCATCAGTTGGTGGACGTAGGAAAGTTGGCTCAGGGTCAAGTAGTACCATTGCCCGTCGCCGGCACTATAGGCCTGTTCCAGGTTGTCGTAGGCGCCTAATTCCTCGGCAAGCTTGAGATGAAACAGCGCTCTCGGCATATTTCCTTCCACCGTAAAGAGTATTTCGGCGAAGGTAAACTGGGCCGCCACCGAGTCGGGTTCTGCCCGCAGCCACTGCTCGCTCAGTTCTCTCGCCTTTACATTCAGGTCGATGTCGAGGGCATCGCAGATCGATAAAGCTCGCAGCTCTGAAATGTCTCTGAATCCGAAACACAGTGGACGCAGCAGTTCAGGGATTTCGATACTATCCAGGCTGTCGATCGAGAGAGGGGGATCGGCCTGTGCCAGGATTGAATTCGAAAACACCAGCAGCAGGCAGAGCCCAAGCAGGTGTAGCGGTGGGGCCAGAGATCGGCTTAATAAACCGCCTATGCCGGGACCCGCTGTGCTTATGCCTGACCTCAACTGAGGGTTCCCTTCGCGAGTTGCTCCATGGGCTCACGCATATTGTCGGCCAGTACTCTGGCCATATCGGAGACACCGGGCGCGAGTTCGATGCGGTGCCCGAGCACCCGGGGCAGCAATAGCTCGATATCTTCTGCGCTGACGAAATTGCGAGAACGTAGTGCCGCCGATACCTGCAGCGCCGGTAACATCAACACCATGCTACGAGTCGAATTGCCCTGTAACACCCGGTCGTCTTGCCGTAGATTCCTCGAGATGTCCACCAGCGCAGTTTTCACTGTAGAACTAATCACCACATCGGCATCTATCTGCGCGCGCGCCGCCAGAACCTGCTCCCGAGTCACAGTTTTGTGCTTGCCCAGCTGATCTCGGCGGGACTTGTAAGTGTCGAGCACCTCCAGTTCCGCCTCGCGATCGATATGCTCCATGGTGATCTTGAATAGAAAGCGATCCAGTTGCGGAGTCGGCAGTGGGTAGGTGCCAACGAGGTCCAGTGGATTCTGGGTGGCGATCACAAAAAACAACTCATCTAGAAAGTATGTCGTATTATCTACCGTGACCTGTTTCTCGCCCATGGCTTCCAGCATCGCCGATTGCACCTTGGGCGAAGTGCGGTTGATTTCATCCGCCAGTACCACGTGGGCGAACAAGGGGCCGTGGCGGAAGTGAAAAGCATTGCTGTTGCTGTCAAATATCGGTACACCGGTAATATCGGAAGGCAGCAGGTCCGGAGTGAACTGTATGCGACGAAACGGCACGATGCTTTCCTCCGATGACGCTTGCTGGCGTTCGGAGGGGAACCTGGGGTCGGTAATGGCCTCGCCCAACGCTTTCGCCAGCGTGGTCTTGCCCGAGCCGGGGAAATCTTCTAACAAGATATGGCCATCGGCGACGAGGGCAATGATTGTCAGTTCGATGACGTCGTCCCGGCCCAGCACCTGTTGTTGCACCGTGTCCATCAGAGTCTTCAACACGTCGACAGACTTCGACAGCTGATTTACCGCCGTTGCCGAATTATCACTATCCGCCGATTTTTCGAGCCCGGTCATATCGGCGACACTTTCAGATGTCATTGTCTACTCCTGTAGGGATGCTTGTTTTTTGCGGCAACGGTTTATTTGCTGAATAACCAGGTGAATGGGTTGAGATTCGCCAGTACTTTTTTCCAGGTGACGACATTGTGCTGAATTTCCTTGCTGATATTATCGCGCAGTGCCTGCCACTGCTGCCTGTCAAAACTCTGGAAATCGGCATCGCCGAGGGCCTGATTCAAGTGGTAACGGGTCATCGATTTCAGGCTTGGTGCAGTCTCACCGACCCGAGCCGCGAACTGCTCACGACTCTCGCCGTAGTTGCGGTGGTATCCCACCGCCGCCAATTGATCCAACACCGCCCGGTAAACCACGCGGTACTGCTGGTCTGCCCTGGCGTGAGGGGGAATCCACAATCGATAATATTTGATGGCGTAGGCGAGGGCGAGGGCGAGGGCGACTAGCGCGTAGATGAAATTGAGCAACAATGAGATATCGATAAATGATGTTTGCCGGGACTGGAGAAAGTCCTCAAACGAGCTTTGATCCCGCAACATGTCACCCAGCAACTGTTGCAAACTATCTTGCGGGGCGGTCGTCATATCCACCAGGGTCTGTTGCGGCGCCGGATCGACGATCACCCAGCCGATATCCCGAAAATAAATCTCTGGCCAGGCATGGCCATGTACCGCTTGAATTAACAGGGAAGTACCACCGGCGCGGTTGCTTGCGGGCACGGAGTAGCCAATGCCTACGCGGGTAGGGATGCCGAGACTGCGAAACAGATAGGTCGCGGCAAAGGAAAAATGCATGCAGTAGCCGGTTAGATCTCCAAACAGGAAAGACGCGGCGGGATCAGATTCATAGGCATGCTGGTTCTTCAAGGAGTAGATGCCGTTCTCGTCCAAATACGTCTTTACGGCCCAGGCCCTGGCGAAGGGGTCGTCCATATATTGCGGTTTGAGGTCGGCGATCAGGGTTTCGGCAAGCGCCTGGTAGCGCGCATCGTTGGGTATGGCCAAATATTCCTGCCAGACCTCCGACGACCAGTCTTCTCTGCCCACTTCCCTGCCAATTAAATAGTTGAAGTCGAATTCCGGCGCCAGGGAGTAGGCATCGTAGGTGCGCTTGAATCTCAGGTTGTTTGGATTGGGCGTACTGCGGTAAGCGATCGGACTGTCCAGACCAAACGGGGATCGATGGGATACCAGCAATCCGATGCTGGTTCTGACCGCGGTACGCTCATTCACGGCCGCCGGCAACTGGGAGGTTTCCACCGAGTCATTGGTAAATCTTTCGATCAAATCCTGGTCCATGTCGTCGCGAGAGGTGAAATCGAGCATGCTGCCATTGAACTGAGAATAGGCGGATTCACGGAAATAATAGGAACCATTGACCGGCGCATAGTCATCGCGAAAGACCACGATTGCCACCGGCGCCTCCTTGTCGTCGCTGTTGTTCTGCCCGTCTCGAAACGGGTTCTCCCGTTGCGAATTACTGCCGATGCCCTCGCTTCCGGTGAGGCCGAGGTCGTCGGTGAGTTGGGGCGTAGGCAATCCAAACGCGCGCACATAAAGCACCAGCGAGAAGCAGAGTAGTCCCAACACGGCGAAGTGGTAGGGCAGGCGCTTTTGGTTATTTTCCAACATTAGCAGGGCCGCCAGGGACAATACGGCGCCACATCCCAAAGCCATTAAAATCGACGCAGGATCCATGCCCCGGGTCAGGGCAAAATCTCCGATGAAGAAGGGGCGATGAATCATGCCATTGCGATGGGCCGACAGGGTAATGACGAAGGCGCTGGCGACGAAGAATATTTCCAGTACGGCCCCGAAGCTGGTGCGGTGGGCCAGGGCTCTTAACGACACGGTTAGCGAGAAACTCATCGCGAACCATTTTACAAACTCGCTGGCGTTGAAGGCGTAGATCGGCGATACCAGGTTTGCGAGTACGCCTGTATTCGTCATCACGGTGGCCAGGATCAAGCCCAGGCCGAACAGGGCGGTACAGGCAAGTACGATGGATAGCAGGCGCAGTCGGTCCAGCGGTGATCGATTTATACCCCAATCCACCAGGTAACAGGCGATCAGGCATCCCAGTAATGCAGCGACAGACCCGCTAAATACCGTGAGGGAAAGGCTAAGCACCCACAGAGCGCTGGCGATGACGACCGCGCGCAAACTGGTGGGCAGAAGGTGATGGGCCGAAGGATCGGCTGTCGTTGTCATGTGTTGGGCCATTGATTACACTTTTCTCAGCTTGTGATCGAAGCTGAGGCCGGTTTTTCTGTCTACTATCAGGGTGGATTCTACTAGCTGGCTCAGTTCGGTCAACAATTTGAGTAATTCAGCCCTGGAACCCCCATTTTCCCCGTCTTTGTTGCGCTTGCGCCCATCGGCCAGGAATAGACACTGCCAAAGGCCTGGCCGGGGGATATCCTCGAGGCCATCGGTAGCCAGTACCAGTGAAAATTGACCGGAATAACGGGCAATAGTGTTCTTCAAGGGGCCAAGCCAGGGCGCCAGTTCGGCGCCGGCAAAGACGATACAATGGGCGCCGGCGTTGGCAACGGCGCTATCCAGGAAGTGGTCCAGTCCATAAGCGTGTGCAGATCCGATGGCTCTTGACCTGGCGAGCGCTTCCAGCGCCGCCGGCAGAGAATCACAGGCTTGCTCTGCGCCATCTGCGGCGAAGGCCCAGTCCTCCCCCAGTACACCGGATTCGAGTGCGATCCTCGCCACCGCCGCGGCAGCCTCGTCATTGCTACTGCTTAATAGATAGGCGACGGTGCGTCGACTGTGAAAGACACTCTTCTCAGCCAGGCGCACGTTAAGTTGCCGATTGCGAGCATAGACTTTCCACATGATATTGCGTACCGAATCACCCGGCACATAGGGGCGGATCTCCATGCGATCGCCGTCCGGATCGCCGCTGGGGTTGGGAATGCCATCTTCTGCGGTGAGGGAGCGCAGTAAGGGCAGGGGCTTAACGGTGTTGGTCCTGGGTAATACCATGCACGGTACTTCCTGGGTTTGTCGCCACGAATATCGGCAAAAACCCAGCACATCCGAGACCGTAAACGCTCTAATGACGGTATCGGATTTACAGCGTTTGCGGGGAATGATTTCCTCAAGCAAGCGTTGGTCGGAAGACACTCGAATTCGGGTTGGCAAATAGTCAGGATAGACAATCCGCCAGGATAGTTTGACCAGTGGCAGGAAGTTTGGAGTCGGCAGAGAAAATCCGGTTTCATTGGGGAATCCCGCTTCCGCAAGGATGGGTTCATGACCCTCGGCCCGGCGGCGCAGGTCATTATGAATACGTCGCTGCATGACGATGCCGCTAACCACGGCACAGAACAGGCTGAAGATCAGAATAGCCAGGGCGCAGATGGCCAGGGAAAATACCACCAGATCCATGCTGCCATAGCCATAGACCTTCAAGACGATGGCGGTGAGGCCGAGTGTTATCGTGCCCCGCAAGGTGAGGGGAAACAGCCCGACCAGGGTATTCGCTCCGCGTATGACGAGGGAATCTCGAATCTCGAAATTGATCACAGACTGCCTAGAATGATATCGATCTGGGTGTTCACCGAATTGGCGATGAAGCAGCGCTCATGGGCGAGGTGATGAAGGTGGGCCGGGATTTCGGCGCCGCCGTCGAATTGCCAGACATGGGCCCGGGAGTATTTGTTGGCGAGCATATCTTCGCCATTACGCTGCCATTTAATCGTGGCTTTATAGTTCGACATGGCACCTGTTTTCTGAAATAAGTGGATAAGAGATCGATGTGCACGTCAACGTGAGGATCATGAAAAGGGGATCAATCGACTCGGTATTGAGCACTATCAGGCGTCCTCGATCCTGGCGGATTCAGATGGTGGCTGACTCAATTCTCTATCGATTAGCGCGATTCTCAATCAGTTGATCGACTACGGCCGGTTCGGCCAGGGTGGTGATATCCCCCAAATTCTCCAATTCATTAGCCGCAATCTTTCTCAGAATTCGACGCATGATTTTTCCGGAGCGGGTCTTTGGCAGATTCGGTGCGAACTGAATGATCTCCGGCCTGGCGAATGCGCCTATCTCCTTGCCAACAAATTGAGCAAGTTCGGCCCGCAGCTCCTCGGATTCTTCGATGCCCGTCATCAGGATGACATAGGCATAGATTCCCTGTCCTTTGATATCATGGGGATAATCCACCACCGCCGCCTCCGCAACCTGGGCATGTAAAACCAACGCACTCTCTATCTCTGCGGTGCCGAGTCGATGGCCAGAAACATTAATGACATCATCCACCCTGCCGGTAATCCAGTAATAACCATCGGCATCGCGACGGGCACTGTCGCCGGTGAAATAGTAGCCTGGGTAGGTCTTAAAATAGGTGTCGATGCAGCGCTGATGGTCACCATATATGCTTCTTATCTGGCTAGGCCAGCTCTGGCACAGTACCAGATTGCCCGTGGCCTCGCCCGTGAGTTCCTTGCCGTCAGCATCCAGCAGCGCCGCCTTCACGCCGAAGAACGGGTTGCTGGCCGAGCCCGGCTTCAAGTCAGTTACGCCGGGCATGGGGGTGATCATAATCGCCCCGGTTTCAGTCTGCCACCAGGTGTCTACGATGGCGCAACGGGCGTCGCCGACGACATGGTAGTACCACTCCCAGGCCCCTGGATTTATGGGTTCGCCGACAGAGCCCAACAGCCTTAAGGAGCTTCGTGAGCTGCGAGTAACTGGCTCATCTCCGAGGGCCATCAAGGCGCGAATCGCGGTGGGTGCAGTGTAGAAAATATTCACCTGGTGTTTGTCTATAATCTGCCAAAACCGGGATGCATCAGGATAGGTGGGGATGCCTTCGAACATAAGAGTGGTGGCCCCGTTCGCCAGCGGCCCATACACAATGTAGGAATGCCCGGTTACCCAGCCAACATCGGCGGTACACCAGTAGACATCGCCGTCATGATAGTCGAACACATATTTATGTGTGATACATGCCCCCAACAAATATCCAGCCGTGGTGTGAAGCACTCCCTTCGGTTTTCCGGTTGAGCCCGATGTGTACAGAATAAACAGGGGGTCTTCCGCGTCCATGAGTTCGACTTCGCACTGATCGCTCTCGGCGGCGGTGGCCTTGTGGTAGCAAATGTCGCGGTCGTCAACCCAGCCTACTTCGGCGTCGGTGCGCCTTACCACAAATACAGAGTGAACATTGGGGCAGTTTTCTAATGCGGCATCCACGTTGGCCTTGAGCGGAATTTTCTTGCCGCCCCTGACGCCCTCGTCGGCGGTGATAACAGTTTGGCAATCTGAATCCAGGATTCGGTCCTTGAGCGACTCCGGAGAGAAGCCACCAAAGACGACGGAGTGAACCGCCCCGATGCGGGCGCAAGCCAGCATTGCGTAGGTGGCTTCGGGAATCATCGGCATATAGATACAGACCCGATCACCCTTAGCCACTCCTCTGCGTCTCAGGGCATTGGCGAATGTACAGACATGGGAGTGTAACTCCCGGTAAGTGATGCGTTTATCATCTGTTGGTTCATCACCCTCCCAGATAATGGCAGTCTGTTCGCCGCGGCGGTCTAGGTGTCGGTCGATACAGTTAAAGGCTACGTTTAACTTGGCGCCAGTAAACCAGCTCGCTTCTGCCTTGCGAAAGTCGCTACGACAGACTGATTTCCAGGGTTCATGCCAGTGGATTAACTTTCCCGCCTGATCGGCCCAAAATTCCTCGGGAGACTCTATGGATTGCCGGTAGAGTTCCTGGAAGCGGGCCGCATCCAAGTGGCTGCGATTCCTCGCCGCTTCGCTAACTCCATAGATTTTGTCTTCGGACATTTATCTTTCCTGCCTGTAATCTTGAGGAGACGCCGGGTTCTTAAGCAATGGCTAGAAGATGGATGGCCACTAAATAACTCGCGCAAGGCCAAAAAGAGGCTCAGTAGTATGCCTCAAAGCACAGGGCTACTCAACATACGGGATCGGCAAGCGCGCCGGGAAAACCGGTGCGCCCAGCGGGTATTCAAGTACCACTTGGGCTAGCTTATTTCGAATCGAATATTGTCGATAAGACGGCTGGGGCCGATATAGCCGGCGGCCAGGATGACAAAATGAGACTCATCCTCGACGGCGGCCGCCAGGTTGATGGCGTTACATATAGAGAAATAGTCTGGCCTGATGTCGGCCCCTGCAAGCCTGTTCCTGGCGCTGGCTTCCAGATCATGGTAGTTACGATCGCCCGCTTTGATGCTGGCGGCGGTGTCGACCAGACATCGATAAATGAGGGCAGCAGTTTGTCGCTGCTCCTCGGAAAGGTAATTATTTCTCGAGCTCAGGGCCAGGCCGGATTCCGCTCGCAGGGTTTCAACCCCGACAATTTCGACATCCAGCGCCAGGTCGCTCACCATTTTCCGGATGACGAGGAATTGCTGATAATCTTTCAGCCCGAAGAAGGCTTGGTGTGGTTTGACGATATTGAGTAATTTGTTGACGACTGTGGCGACTCCATCGAAGTGCCCGGGCCGGCTCGATCCGCAAAATCCTTCAGACAATCCGGGCACATGGATACGACTTTGCTGTTGCGGATTAGAACCAAACAGTGCATCGACAGAAGGGGCGAAGAGGAAATCAACCTCCAGGGCGATTAACTTGTTTTTATCGGCTTCCAGTGTGCGTGGATAGGCAGTGAGATCTTCATCCGCGCCGAATTGCAGTGGATTGACGAAGATAGTGCAGACAATACAGTCGGTATTCGCCTTCGCGGTCTTAACCAGTTCCATGTGGCCTGCGTGGAGATTGCCCATGGTGGGGACCAGGCCAATTGCTGCCCCGCCATCGCGAATATTGCGCAGTACTTCCCGCAGTTCATGCTGATGGGTGATGGTGCGCATGGGAATTCGAGGGTCGGCCCCCTAGTCGAAGCAGTGTTCTTCGGCTGGAAATGTCTGGTCCTTAACAGCGTCCACGTAGGACTTGATCGCACCGGGTATACCGTCACTCGATCCTGCCAAAAAGTTCCTGACGAATTTTGGGGTGATTGGAGAAACCCCTAATACATCATGCAGCACCATGATCTGTGCGGTCGTGTCCGGTCCTGCGCCAATGCCTATAACCGGTATGTCCAGCGCTTCGGTGACTGTCTTTCCCAGGCTGCGCGGGACACATTCCAGTAATAGAATGCTGGCTCCCGCGTTCTGCAATAGTTGCGCCTCATCGATAATCGATTGCGCCTGTTCTGTGTCCCGCCCCTGCACATGGAATCCGCCGATTCGGTTTACCGATTGTGGCGTAAGGCCCATGTGTGCGCAGACAGGGATACCACGCTCTGCCAATAAGCGCGTGGTATTTGCTATCCAGGCACCGCCCTCCAATTTCACCATGTGGGCGCCGGCACGCATCAGTCGAGCCGCATTCTCCAGGGTCTGGGGTTCCGAGGCATAGCTCATGAACGGCAGGTCGGCCATCAGCAGTGCGCCCTTGTTGCCCCGCTTGACACACTGCATGTGATAAACCATGTCGTCCATGGTGACGGGTAAGGTGCTGTCGTGTCCCTGCAGAACCATGCCCAGTGAATCTCCCACCAGCAGAACCTCGACTCCCGCGGCGCTGCAGATAGAGGCAAAACAGGCATCATAAGCCGTTAGGCAGGCGAATTTCTCTCCCCTTTGTTTGATCTTGCGGAGGGTCGTCAGGCTTACATTCGGGGTTTGGGTCTGTGAACTCATGGTGTATTTGCCGAGTTGAGAGAATCGCCTATGGCGGTTTTCATGGCCGGGGTCAGCGCCGGGTTAAAGCAGTGACGGTCTGGGATTAAAATAGTGGGTGCCACTGGGCAGGGTGAGAATATAGTCGACTAATTGCTGATAGTCATCATCATTTCCCACTAAATCTATCTCTGCACAGTTGATTATCAGGAGGGAAGAGCCCTTGAAGTAGTGGAAGAACTCTGCATAGGCGTTATTGAGGTTCTGCAGATAACTTAGCTCGATGAGCTGTTCGGCCTCGACACCGCGCTTGCGAATTCTATCGAGAAGTACGGAAGTAGGGGCCTGTAGATAAATCACCAGATCCGGAACTGGCGCATCGATGGTCAGATGCCGGAACACCTTGAGGTAAAGCGCATACTCTTCTGGATCCAGATTCTGTTGGGCGAACAACATGTCCTTATCGATGAGGAAATCGGCGACCCTTACCGGTTGAAACATATCGTCCTGGCGCAGCTCCTGAATCTGTTGGGCACGCTGGAACAGGAAATATAACTGAGTGGACAGGGCATGGGCTTTGGGGTTCTGGTAGAAACGCTCGAGGAAGGGGTTTTCATCGCTGTTTTCAAGCAGCAGCTCATAATTAAAGCTTGCCGCGAGTCTTTTGCTGAGGCTGGTTTTACCGACACCGATGGGGCCTTCAACGGCGATGAAGCGAGGTAGTTGCTTGGCGAAGCCAGCGCGCCGCGTCACGCGGTGTCACTCGATGGTTTTCGTTTGCGCCGACGCCTGGCTCCAGGATTGGACACCAACCCAATCATTTCCGTTCTCCGCTTGGTATCAGCGATTTGGAAATCCGTCCACCATTGACCCAGAGAATTTAATTGTTCTCCCGCTTCTTCCCTTAACAGCAGAAAATCGTAGGCAGCACGAAAACGTGGATGTCCAAATGTGCTCTCTATACTGCGACGATTATGCTTTTCGATGCGTAGTTGCAACTCCCAAATTTCCTTCGCGGCGATGGTAAATCTCTTCGGGATCGCCGTGTAATCCAATTGCTCCCGCAAGCTGTCGTTTGCCGCCTGTTGGAAGCTTGAGTAGCTGTTTTCTGCGGCGGAGTCGGCGGCCAGTCGCTGTCTCAGGCCGGGCCATAGTAATGCCGCGAACAGGAAGTAGGGAGTGACCGATTTGCCTTCGGCCAGGCGGCTGTCGGTATTTTGTAGTGCCAGATCCACCAATTTACGTTCGGTATCGCCAGCAGTTTTCAAGGCCGTGACTGTGGGTCCAAATAAGTATTTGCTGACCTTAAATTCGAGAAGCAGCGCAAATATTTTGACTACGTGACCGCTGGTGATAATTTTTAGCGTCTCATCGAACAACCTCGCTGGAGAGATCGATTCGAGTAAATGGGCCAGTTCGTCGATGGGCGCCTTGGTGCCCTGCTCAATAGTGAAACCCAGCTTCGCCGCAAACCGAATGGCTCTGAGCATGCGCACGGGATCTTCCCGGTAACGCGCTGCTGGATCGCCGATGATGCGAATCTTCTTGTGCTTCAAATCATCCATGCCGCCGGTGAAATCCAGTATCCGGAACTTATCGAGGGTGTAATAGAGGGCATTGACGGTGAAGTCACGTCGTAGAGCGTCTTCATCAATATTGCCGTAGACATTGTCTCGAAGAATCATGCCCGCAGAGGAATGGGCTGAATCCAGCCCCCTTATTTTTCTCCTGGAGACATCGTCGGAAATCTGATTCCGGGCATCGTGGTGAGCACGAAAGGTTGTGACTTCAATTATTTCTCGGCCATAGCGAATATGAACAATTTTAAAACGCCGGCCGATGATCCGCGAATTTCGAAACAATTTTCTAAGATCTTCAGGCGTTGCGTTGCTTGCTATATCGAAGTCTTTAGGCTGCAAGCCCAACAGCAAGTCGCGTACGCTGCCGCCAACAAGGTAAGCACAAAATCCTGCAGCAGTTAATTTATATAGGACCTTAAGGGCATTGGGGGAGATTTTGCTGCGTGAAACCTGGTGGTGATCTCGATCGATCAGCGTCGCGTTTTCAATTCCCGGTAACACCTCGAGGTGAATCATTACTTGTGGATTCGCTTTGCAGAAGACTGTAGGGAAGCCAAACTGGAAGAATTTATCCTGATGGGGCTATCAGCAGGGATATTATTCACTCGCCAACTTCTCATAATAATTACTGATACCGGGAGCCTAACATGGACGGCGCTGGATGCAACGGCATATACCATTAATCAGAGCCACCCTAGAGACAAAATCTTGAAATTTAGATGTGAATGGGCGCGGGAGCGGAAACAGGGGAGGAATATTTTGGGGGGTGAAGATCACCCCCCGTAGGAAGAAAATAGTTCTTATTATTACTATTATTTTGTGTGGTTTTTATTTTTGTTATCGTCGGTACCAAATCGGTGCCGCACAAGCAGAAGGTGATGTGCCTGTAACCGGGTGACCATAAGCCCGTCCTGGCTACAAACTCGACCTTATTATTATTTAATGCACTAACCTTAGTTGTATAACTCAGTAATGCTATTCTTGTTTTTATTCGGCTTATTATTATTGTTTATTGTTGTTGTTATCGTCGGCAGTATAAGCACATTTTCTGTACCAGAACAATAAAAACCAGCGTTATCAACGCAATATATCGTTGCAATTCTTGATATAAATCGGCTTATCCAATTATTGTTACATTTTTTCACATAATTGTGGGAAGAAGGGTAGCGGTAACAAATTGGAGCATTGAAATCGGACAGCTGCAGTCAGCCTTGAAACTCGCGGCATTTACGGAGATTTCCGTTGATCAATGCTGAGCCAAGCCCAGGGATGCTTAGTGTTTCTTCTTGCGGGGGATTCCGAATCGCTGCCTACGTTCCCACAAACACTTGCGGCTAATGCCCAGTTTTTTGGCGAGCTGGGTTTCATTCATGGCATCTTGATGTTCCAGCACGAAGCGCTGGAAGTAGTCTTCCAAGGATAGCTCTTCAACTGGTTTCGATGGGCGTAACTCGGTGGCATCACGCGCCGGGCTGGCTTTTGCGACTTCGCCGTCGATAGCCAGTAGCTCCTCAGTGATCTCAGTGGTTTCTGCCAACACCACGGCGCGTTCGATCGCGTTTTCCAACTCGCGAACATTACCCGGCCAGCGGTACTCGGCGATGGTCCGAATGGCGTCGTTGCCGTATTTCAGCTGGGCTGTCTTCAGACGCTTACAAGTTCTCTGCAGGATGACATCCGCCAACTCGAGAATATCGTTGCCTCGATCCCGTAGTGGCGGGATTAACAGGGTCATAACATTGATGCGGTAGAACAGGTCTTCTCTAAACTCGCCATCCGCAACCAGCTGTTTGAGGTTGCGGTGGGTGGCTGCGACCAGTCGTACATCCACCTTGGTTGATTGTACGGAACCGACTTTACGGATTTCACTTTCCTGCAATACTCGCAGTAGCCGAGCCTGAGCGTGTAGCGGCAATTCACCGATTTCATCCAGAAACAAGGTGCTGCCGTGGGCCGCCTCCACCAGACCGGTGCGAGTCGACGTGGCGCCGGTGAAAGCACCCTTCTCATGGCCGAACAATTCAGATTCAATTAAATTTTCCGGTATAGCCGCGCAATTGACCGAAATCATTTTCTTGTCCAATCGGTTACTCAGATTATGTATTGCTCGCACCACCAATTCCTTGCCGGTGCCAGACTCACCATTAATAAGCACGGTGGAACTGGTAAGAGCCACTTTTCTGATTCTGCGAAACAGTTCCATCATCTGCGGACAACTACCGATCATTCCATGAACAGGAAGCTCGATTTCATCGGCAGCAGGTTTCTCTTTCGGCGCGGATTTTGCGTGCTCTCGAATGACCTTCGCTACTGATTCGATAATCTCGTTGTGCTCAAATGGTTTCGCTATGTAATCCACCGCGCCCATTTTCATGGAATCGATAGCCGAGCGAATACTCGAGTAACTGGTCATGATTAAAACCGGGGTACTGCTGGCCTTGATCAGGTCGGTACCAGGTGCGCCCGGTAAACGCAGGTCACTGATGATGACGTCGAAATCTTCCATGTCATATTTTTCGAGTGACTCCTTCACAGTACCTGCTTCGCTCACCTCGTACTCATGGCGTTCGAGCAGGCGTTTCAATGCCGAGCGAATGACGACTTCGTCCTCAACTACTAAAACCTGATTCATCTGTGTCATACAGTAATTAGACCGTCTGTTGCGAGCTGGTTTCTTGATCCTGATCATCGATTTCGAGTTCAGGTGCACTTTGGTAACGTGGAAAGCGCAGTATAACCTGGGTTCCGGCCGATTTTGTACTTCCAACGGGGCTGATTATATCAATATCTCCGTGTAAATCTTCAACAATGCTGAATACCAGTGATAATCCCAGTCCAGTTCCTTCTCCAGCCTCTTTGGTGGTAAAGAAAGGATCAAAAATCCTGTCTTTAATGGCGGCAGGAATGCCCACACCTTCATCGGTAATGGTAATTCGGACCTGATCGCCTTCGACGTTGGCCTGTAGATTAATCTTGCCTCCGGAGCGACTCGCATCCCTGGCATTGCTAATCAGGTTCACCAGCACCTGAATCAGGCGCTGAGAATCTCCCAGTATCATGGCAGTCGGATCGGCGTCCAGTTGAAAAGATAAGTCCTTGCTCTTCTTATCCAGGGAGATGAGAACCTGTGCTTCATTAATACAATCGACGATAGAAACAATCTCATTTTCATAGTGTGATTTATTGGTGCCGGCATGGGCAAAATTGACCAGGGACTGAAGTATTTTCGAAGTGCGATTGGTCTGTTCGATAATTTGCTGTGCCAGGTTTTTCAATTCGTCGATCTCATATTCATCGCGGATCGTTTGTGCCAAACAGGCGATACCCGTAATTGGATTACCAATTTCGTGGGCTACGCCGGCAGCCAATCTACCGATTGAGGCCAGTCTCTCGCTGTGAGTTAATCCTGCTTCCAGAATTTCGGTTTCGGTAATATCCTCGATGAGAATTATCACGCCTTCGTGGCTGGAGTCTTGTTCGGCTGACTTTTCGATCTCGGCCTTGTGCAGGTTCACGGATTTTTTTTGACCGTTTAACTCAAAATTATGTTTATAAGAGTGATTGGCGTCATCATCCATAAAGTTCAATAGCAGGGACAGCCATGGCTCCTTCAGGTCGGCGATCTGCGATCCCACAATATCGGCACTCTTGATGTCGGTGAATTCGGTGAGAGCGTGATTCCACATCACAATCTCATTGTCTGAGCTCAGTGAACAAACACCGAGCGGGAGATCCAGCAGAATCTGCCGGTGGTAACGCCGCAGATTGTCCAGATCTGCCGCCATCCCGGACAAATTGCTGCGATAGGCTTCGATCCGGTTTTCGATGACATTGAGATCTGAACTGCCGTGACGGGAAACGATGCTGTAGGGCAGGTAACCATCGATAATCTTTCCGGCTATAGATGGGCCGAGCAGGCCGGAAAGGTTGGCCTCCAGTTTGCCCCGCAACAGTCTGAGATCATAGGGGCGGCGATTATCCATGGTGATGTTTAGATCTTTCATGGCCTGGGTCACTTCCCGGGTCGCCGTCTTCTTGCCCAGAGGCTTGCTCAGGCTGGTGATGAATTCGTTCGGTGATTTCGCAACCAGGCCGCTACGCTTGCGTCGCTTGATGGTATCCAGAGCGCAGATGTCCGCGGAACTGCGCTCTTCATCTGTCGTCGTACTCCACAGGGAAACCGCCACAAATAGAAAACAATTTACAATTAGTGACAGTGCGGCGACTTCACGCCAGTTTATTGAAACCAGAGACAGGGGGCTGGATTCTATAAATATTGGCAACATCAGGAATATGAACCAGATTAAAAGTCCGGCGATGAGTCCACTGATGAAACCTTTTTTATTAGCCTGCGGCCAATACAGTATGGCGATGATACCGGGGAAGAACTGCAGACAGGCAGTAAAGGCAACGGTCCCAATTATTTCGATGCTGGTACGCTGATCGAGCAGATAGTGAAAGAGAAAGCCTGACCAGATAACGGCGGTGATAAGTGCGCGCCGTTTCCATAATAGCCAACGATAGATATCGTCCTTGGCCGTGGGTTGATAGATCGGCAAAATCAGGTGATTCAGGCACATATTCGACAGCGCCAGGGTAATGACGATAATCAGTCCGCTGGCAGCCGACAAGCCGCCCACATAGGCGAGCACGGTGATCAGAGGCGCTCCGTAGGCGACGCCGATAACCACGGGAAAATATTCCACTTGGACTTCGCTGCCCGCTTGTAGCCCGGCCCACAAAATCGGCAGTACGGGGAGGCTGATCAGCAGGAAATACAGCGGCAGTCCCCAACTTGCGAATGCCAATGCGCGCTGACCATGGTTGCCATTGAAGGTGACATAAAACATATGCGGCATGGCCACGGCGGCGCTGAAGAACAACAGGGTGAACACATGAAATGAGCTGAACAGGGCAACTTCTTTCAGCTCGAATAATAATTCAGGTTGTTCCTGAAGCCACAGATTCAACTTATCCAGTCCACCAAAGCCACTGTAAATGGCGAAGATGCCGACTGCCAGAAATGCCAGCAGCTTCACCAGGGATTCGAAGGCGATGGCCATCATGAGGCCATCGTGCCGTCCTCTGACAGCGCCCCGTGAGGTACCGAAGAGAATGGTGAACAGCGTGATGAGAACACAAAAACCAAATGCCAGAGTCCCCTGGGATGCATTCGGAGAAAGAATCTCCGCGGTGTCGGAGATGGCACGAATTTGCAAGGCGATGAGCGGCGTGACCCCCACAAGCATCACCAGTGTCGTTGCCGTGCCTGCCCAGGGTGATCGGTATCTAAACGCCATCAGATCGGCGAGGGAACTCAATTGGTAAGTTCTGGTCAGGGCCAGCATGGGTTTCAAGAGCAGGGGAGAGAACAGGAAGGCGAGGGAGATGCCGATGGAATTAGCCAGATAACCATAGCCATCGCGCTGGGCATTGCCCACCGAGGTATAGTATGCCCACACGCTGGCAAACACCCCCAGTGACAGCACATATACCACGGGGTGGTGAACGATTTTATCGGGAATCCAGCCGCGCTCGGTTATGAAGGCAATGCCGAATAGCAGAATCAGGTAGATACTGCCCAGACCAATGATTGTGCTTAGCTCATAGTTCATCGGGTCATGGCCCAGTCAAGGTCAAAGCTCGTCGGAATCTCGTTCACGATGGGCCCAGCTACCTGCTGCTATGATAAGAAAGCCGACGAAAAAAGGTCGGTACCAGGCGCCCCCAGCTTGATTGATCCAGTCTACACTCAACAGTAACAGCAGATAGATAATGACTAGCAGGATCAAGAGAGGACGGGGAATGTACACGGGTATGAGCCTATTTCGATAGTTCCTGTGGGAGTTTAGCTAACTTGGGCACAGCCTGTACATCCCAGTGCGCAATTCCCCATCGTAACTGGGTATGTGGGTCGGAATTGAGGAGATTGGCCGGTGGCGCCTGCCCCAGTAAGATCAGGCATTGATATATCAGATGAGACGAATTTTCCACATCGACGCTCGGGGCGAAGCTTTGTTTGCTGAGCTTGTCTCCAGACGCGTTCACTATAACCGGAATATGCCCATAACGGGGGGTGGAGTAGTTCAATAGTTGTTGTAGATAGACTTGTCGTGGTGTCGAATCCAGCAAATCGAATCCCCGCACCACGTGAGTGATGCCCTGATACTCGTCATCGACCACCACGGCTAGTTGGTAGGCGAACAGCTTGTCCTTGCGAAGAATAACGAAGTCGCCGACCTCAGTGCCCAGGTTTTGTCTATGGACGCCCTGGACCAGATCTTGAAATTCAATAAGCGTATCTTCGGTTTTTATCCTGACTGCATATCCCTGTTCCGGTTCAGAGGGGCGGTGGCGACAGGCGCCATCGTAGATAGAGCCGCTGCTTTTAATTTTCGATCGCGAGCAGTCGCAGCGAAAACACAGATCATTATCGATGAGTTCTTGTAGTGCCAGGGCGTAATATTCCAGACGCTGACTCTGATAGAGAACCTCACCGTCCCATTGCAAACCCAATTGGGTCAATTGCCTGAGGATATTGGCGGCGGCGCCTGGGGGTTCTCGGGGAGGATCCAGGTCCTCCATGCGAACCAGCCAGCGGCCCTGGTTCGCCCTGGCATCGATATAGCTGGCTACGGCGGCGATTACGGATCCGAAATGCAGGGGCCCGGTGGGGGACGGCGCGAATCTTCCAACATAGCCGGAGTCTGGCTTGCGGATTTGCGAAACTGGATTAATTGAATTGGACATCTTCGGTCGCGGCGGTAGCGGCGGCGGCAGCCCTGGCCCAGCTTAAGCATGAACTAGGCCGGATAAGGTCAGAGGCTCTGGCTGCCCAGCTGCTTTTCCTTGATTTCATCCAGGGTTTTGCAATCGATGCACTTGTTGGCGGTGGGTCTGGCTTCTAATCGGCGAATGCCAATCTCGATTCCGCAAGAGTCACAATAACCATAATCCTCCGCAGCGATCAATTCGACCGTGTTATCAATTTTTTTGATCAGCTTCCTCTCACGGTCCCGGGTCCTTAGCTCAAGACTGAATTCTTCTTCCTGAGTCGCCCGGTCGGCAGGATCGGGATAGTTCGCCGCGTCGTCCTGCATGTGATGTACGGTTCTATCGACTTCTTGCATTAATTCCTCACGCCAATCCAGCAAGATCTGTTTGAAGTGAACCCGCTGTTTTTCGTTCATGTACTTCTCGCCCCTCCGGGGCTTATAAGGAACGAAATTCTTAAGAACTGGTTGAGATTCTGCGCTTTGGGTGTTGGACATAGTCATCGATGCCTCTTAATGCATCTGAAAGTAAAACCGTGAGTTAGGTTATTACGGTGCTAGCTTTTACTCGAGCCGACCAAGCGAATCACGATTTTCGAGTGGTAAAAAATTCCATACCAGCTTAATAAAAGCCTGCTTTGCCTGTGATTTTAAGCTCTGAATGCAGGCAACCAGGTTGCTCTATTTTCAGAAAGCTGGGTAAACTACCAGATTCCGTGCGCGGATGCCACAAAAAAACACATCAGAAGGTCTGCAGGCAGACCTACGACGATCTCCTCCGGTAAAGTCAACGCTACCAGCATAAACTTGGGGTTTTTATTCGGGTACACTGTCTGGCGATTTCGATACAGGTGCGGTGAATGCAGTACAAAGGCTTCAAGCGGCGGGGTGCTGTTTCCAGAGTAAAGCCGTTTCGGGTGATGACGGTCATGCATCAAGCCGCCGAACTGGAACAACAGGGGCGCAAGATCGTGCACATGGAGGCTGGAGAGCCGGATTTTTCAACCGCAGCGCCCATAATCGAGGCCGGCAAGGCGGCCCTGGACAATGGCCTTACCAAATATACGCCGGCTCCTGGCATTACGCCGCTCAGGGACTGCCTGGTGGATCACTATGAAAGTCGCTACGGTGTCAGCCTCCCCCGCGAGCGCATATTGATCACACCCGGCGCCAGCGGTGGCCTGACGCTGTTGGCGAATCTGTTGGTGGCGGCGGGCGAGGGCGTGCTATTAACCGATCCTGCTTATCCCTGTGTCAGGAATTTTATCCACCTGTTGTCTGCGCAGCCCCAGCTGATACCGGTTGGAATCGAGCAGAACTTTCAGCCCACGATCGAACAACTGGATCAATATTGCCAGGCAAACACCACGGGACTTTGGCTCGCCTCTCCCAGTAATCCCACCGGCACCATAATCGAACGGCCTCATCTACAGGCAGCCTGTGATTGGGCGCAGAAGAAAAATTGTCACTTGCTGGTTGATGAAATTTATCACGGTCTGCATTACGTCGATGATTTACCCAGTGTGTTGGAGCTGGATCAATCTTGTTTCGTGGTCAGCAGCTTCTCGAAATATTTCGGCATGACGGGTTGGCGGCTGGGGTGGATCGTCGTTCCCGAGCCCTATATCGAGATGGCGAACATACTTGCGCAGAACCTCTATATATCCGCCTCATCGATCGCCCAGTACGCCGCCCTCGCCGCCTTCGAAGACGATACCAGAATAATTCTTGAACAACGTCGAGAGGCGTTTCGTGAGCGCAGGGATTATCTGTCAGAGGCTCTTAAAGATCTGGGTTTTATTCTGCCGGAAAAGACTCAAGGCGCCTTTTATCTGTACGCAGACATTTCCCGGTTTTCCCATGATAGCGAAGAATTCTGCGCCGACATGCTGCAGCAACATGGTGTCGCGATTACCCCGGGCACCGATTTCGGTGAGTGTAATGGCAATCGATTTGTCAGGTTTGCCTTCACTACCAACATGGATAATCTGGAGCTGGCGGTGGCACGCCTGCAGCTGGCTTTGCAGTAGGGCAGCTCTGAACAACGCGCGTGTAAAACTTATGCGATTCGATCCCCCATTACAACATGGCAAACTCATCAAGCGGTATAAGCGCTTTCTTGCCGATGTCGAACTCGACAACGGTGAGGTGATAACAATGCATTGCCCAAACACCGGATCGATGAAAAATTGTCAGACTCCCGGCAGCCGAATTTGGTATTCGAGGGCCAGCAATCCGAAACGCAAATACCCTCACACCTGGGAGATCGTCGAAGTTGATTCCCTGGATCTCGTGGGCATTAATACTCACCGGGCGAATCAACTGGTGGTGGAGGCCATTAAAGCAGGAACCGTGCAACAACTTCGGGGCTATGGGCAACTGGAAACGGAAGTGCCCTATGGCGAGCAAAGCAGCAGGATCGATATCTTGCTGCGTGGGGCCACTAGTAGGGTGAACCAGGCTGATTGTTATGTGGAGGTAAAAAACGTCAGCCTGGGGATGGGTAAGGGCCTGGGCCTGTTTCCCGATGCGGTCACCCGCCGGGGCCAGAAACATCTGCAAGAGCTCATGTCGATGTCGTCTCGTGGCTATCGCGCGGTATTGTTTTTTTGTGTGCAACACAGTGGCATCCAACGGGTCAGTCCCGCCGATGAGATTGATCCTGAATATGGTCGTTTACTCAGGCAGGCTGCGAGCCAGGGTGTGGAGCTTATGGCCTACGGTGCAGTGTACGATATGGATGCGTCAATGATTCAACTGAGCAGGGAGTTAACGCTGGTGTTATAGGATTCCGGTCTTACGGGGGAGCGGGGCCGGCAGAGATGCCTCACTCGGGGCGCGGCGGACGCAAGTGCTTGTCTTCGACCATTATTATTCCCTCGTCGATAATGAACGGCACGGCTTGTAGATATTTACCCTTGCAAGGCCCTGCCAGGCACCGACCATCCTCAATCCGAAACAGTGCGCCGTGGGTGGAACATTGAATCAAGGCGGCATCGGCGTCCAGGAAGCGGTCTTCTTCCCACTCTAACGGTGTGCCAAGGTGAGGGCAGCGATTAAAGTAGAGAGAGATCTGGTCATCTTTCTTCACTGCAAACAGATAGAGGTTGTTTACCTCCAGTCCCCTGGAAGTTCCTTCTTCGATGTCGTCAACGGCGAGTAAGCTAATCATGGTCTGCTGCGGTATGAATAGATCAAGACGAACGGGTTCAGGCTAATGCCAGCTCGAAATCGGCTAGCAGATCCTTACTCTCTTCAATGCCTGTGGAAAAACGAATCATGGAATCCGCTATTCCCATCGAGGCTCGTCGCTCGGCACCCATTTCATAATAGATGGTATGGGCCACGGGAATAGCCAGGGTGCGTGTATCCCCGAGATTGCTCGAAGAGATGATGATCTCCATCTTGTTCAGGAAATCGAAGCAATCGACCCCATCTACCAGGTCAATACTGAATATGGCGCCAAAATTTTTGAATAGTTGCCGTGCCCGATCGTGTTGAGGGTGATTCGCGAGCCCGGGGTAATACACATTTTTGATTTTGTCCTGTTGGGAGCAAAATTCCGTGAGCAGCTGGGTGTTACTGCATGCCTTGTCCATTCGCAGGGGCAGTGTTTCTGAACCCACCGCCAGATGGTGAGCGGACTCGGGACCGAGGGAGGCGCCCATATCCCTTAAGCCCTTCTTCTTAATTTGCGTCACACCCCACAGCGCAGGCTCCGTATTTTTGTAAATGTCGAGAATATTGTCAAAGCCTTGCCAGTCGAAGAGGCCGGTGTCGGTTATGGATCCGCCCAGGGCGTTGCCATGGCCACCGATATATTTCGTCAGGGAATTGATGACAAGGCTGGCTCCCACCGTTTTGGGTAAAAACAGATGGGGCGATGTCATCGTATTATCGACGAAGTAGATCAGTTTCCGGGCCTGGCAGAGCTCGCCTATTTTCTGCAAGTCTGCAACCTGGGTGGCGGGATTGGCGATGGTTTCGACAAAAACCAGGCGGGTGTTCTCGGTAACGGCAGCCTCAACTTCGGCGACCTCCGTGGCGTCGACGAAGCTGACTTCGATGCCGAGCTTTTGCAAGGTGCCAAAAAAGCTGTTGGTATTGCCGAACAGGAACGCGCTGGAGACCACATGATCCCCCGCACGTAACAGGGACAGCATGGTGGAACTTATCGCTGCCATGCCCGTGGCGAAGACGACACTGGCAATGCCTTCCTCCATAGCGGTAATCCGCTGCTGCAGCGCTGTGACTGTCGGATTGAGCTGGCGGCCGTAGTTATAACCGGCGCGCTTGCCCTGAAACACCTCGGCCAGGTGGCGAGAATCCTCATAGCCATAGGCAACCGACGGATGAATGGCTTTATGAAGAACACCATGTTCCGGCTTGTCCCTGCGATCTGAATGCAAGTTGATGGTGGTAAAGCCTTTCTTGGCCATAGTTTAGACTCTTTCGTCTGCTGGACAAATGCTGGCGGAGTTATACACCAGTGCTTTTGATATTGGAAGCCAGCCTGGGCGATTACTGCTGTCGATCGGCATTATCCTGGCATCGAATACACAGGGTCGCTTCCGGCTGTGCCAGCAGTCGCCGCAAGGGGATGGATTCATCGCAGCTACGGCAGTAGCCGTACTCATTCGCAGCCATTGCCCGTAACGCTGCCTGCACCTTCTGGTATCTTAATTTGGTTTTGCCGCGGGTTGAAACCGCCATATTTTGTTGCTGCATGGCGTCCATTCGAGAGATTCGGCCCACCGTGGTCTGATCGAGGGTGACAATCTTACTGGCTTCCGAGCTGTTGCTGAGTCGTTCGCCGATTTCCGTTTGTAGCTCGAGCAGCCGATGCCGCAGTTGCTCAAGATTTGCTGTATTCAATGCTTTCATAACTGCTCCGCATGGGTCCTGCTGCGAACCAACGAGCTTATGGAACCGGCAGATCCTGAAAAAGAGGCCTGGCGTTTATCAACTCCTGAATTTCAGACAGGCGCTGCCGATACTCCTCGCTAGATCGATTCTGGTAGATGGCATTGAAATCTAATTCCGACAAGCCATCACGGTTGTTGCCTACGGGGGGCATATAATCGGCTTCATCTTGTAGATTAGCCAACCTCTCCTGCATCAACCGCGCGGTTCGTGCATCTCGTGTCGAATGGCCTGCCATGGTAACGCCGACGGTATTGGCGGCCAGATCTGAGAAACTGAAGCCAGACCGGTACCGGGCGTCGTAAGCTTCCTTGGTGGTGGCGAGCATTTGTGCCAGATCGGCACCCGCCGACGCGGTGATCGCGGCCATCGCCACCAGGTGCCGGGCTAAATCTTGTCGCCTGCGCAACCGCACCTCGATGAGTTTTGGCTGGGGTAGGGTTGCTGCCAGTTCCACCCCTATCAATTGTTCGATGTTTTCACTGTTTATATAGATCGCCAAGGACTGGAACAGGGTTCGATTCTCGGCAACCGGATCGCTTCCGCTGCGGGATTTTTCAACTGCCGCCGTGAACAAGGGAACAAGAAATGCGTTCAGTGACACGGCGCGTAAATCGGAAGGTATGGCCGCCGCAATTTCTCCTATCTGCCGATAGTAGTCCATTATTCTCTGTTGATCCTGATCGGAAATGAACAACTGTTGTGCGTGGTTGCTGATGTTGCTGATTAAGTCTGGGTCCCACACCAATTCAACATCGATGCGGTCGGGCGAAACTGTCACCCGCTGGACTCTGGAAAGCAGCAGATTGAAATCCTGATAGGCGGTATTCGAAGATTCAAGGCTTGCTCGAATTCGCGTTAGAGCGAATTGCAAAAACGCCTCGGGAACATCTAATTTGCCGATCTGCAGGGACGCAAGTTTTAACAAATTGCCACTGCCAGTGAACTCCGCCTGCAGGTTCAGAAACAGTGGCATAGGGAGTCGGCCCAGTTCGACGCTGAGGGTGGAGGTGAGTGTGTTTTCGTTCAATGCCAGTCGTGCCGTCCAAGTTGGTGACAGCTTCATGACGCCCATGCTGTAGCGCAGCAGCAGATTGAGTTCATGGGCGTTAAATTGCAGTCTCTGCAGGCTCATATTCTGTGGTGACGGCGGCGCACCATCCAACAGTAGCTGCTCAATTTGTGAAAGTTCGCCCCGGTTGAACGGCGCGTTATTTGAAACTGTGGGGTCGGTTTCCACCCAAAGTATGATCAGCACGAGAGGTGCACTGACGACCAGCACCAGCAGCGCTTGCAATAATTTCGCTAAACTCTTGGATAACAGGGTGGCCATGAGGGGTCCAGGTTCCAGATCGAATTTTTCAGAGAATTGATCGGAGGTTCCTTAATATTGAAATACTGCTGCCAACAACAGGCAAAAGCCGACATAAGAAGGTAATTTTACTGGCAAATCGGCCCTTTATCGCTATAAAGTATGACAAAATCCACATTTTACGGATTTAATGTTGGAAATAATTTATTAATCAACGGCTTGGCGTTAATATTCGGCAGACAGATGTCGTAGTGATGGGCGATGCCCCAGCTAAAGGAGAGGCGTATGAGTTTCCTGAGTAAGCGATGGTCAGGCAATATCGGTGCCGGCAAGGCGGCTCGCCGAGCCCTCATGGGGATCTGCATATTCTTGATTTTGGGCGCCTGTAGCTCACAGGCAGCCAGGGACGCTGAGCTTGCTGCCGTGGAAGCGACACGTGTAGCTAGCGAACAGGAATCGGCGCGGCTAGACGCAGAGCAGGCGGCTGAGCAACAGCGGCAGCGAGAAATGCGCGCCGCAGAAATAGCTCGCGAGCAGGCAGCGCGGGAACGGCAGGCGGCAATAGCACGGGCGGAAGAGGAAGCAGCACAGCGGCAGCAAGACCAGGCCGAGGCCGCGGAGCAGGCGCGCTTAGCAGAAATCGCGGCGGCTGAAGCACAGCGGCAGGAAAAACTGGATCGCATCACCGAACTGGAGCGGCAGATCGCCACAGTTCAGGCTGACGCCAATAATGACGAGGCGATGCGGCGGATATTACAGGAAGCGATCGAAGTTGCCGAGGAGTTGCTGGACGTGCTTACCGCCGAGCAAGCGAAATATGAACATACTGATGCCGCTGGAGTGCCGGTCCAGCCTCTGGCCAAGGAGTTGATAGCCGAGTTGGAACAGCGTAAGGATGACCTGGTGCGGCAAGCCAGTCTAAGATGAACATACAGCTACAGGGTACCTCTGAATAATGGCATACGGTCTCTGCGTGGTCTGAAGCGTACAGGTGCAAGACGCACTTCGCAGGTAATGACCCAGTCCTTGGCAAGAAGTGCAACGCAGCAACTGTGCGCTTCAGAGTGCGCCCTTCGGGGCCTTCAGGCGGTTCCGCACTCTGCGTTGCCAATTTTCTACAGGCGGACGCATGTCTTGACCGCCAGGGAAGGCGGAAATGCAGGTTTTGCAGGAGCAAAAACCTGCCTAATTGTCGCCTTGATTGCGAAACCGCCTGAAGGCCAGAGACCATATGACATTATTCAGAGGTGCCCCAAACCATGAGCGATAATGTCGTAGATTTCGAAACGTCGAAGCAGAACCACCTGCACAGACGCAAGGAAGCAAAGGTCGACGCGATCAAACGCGCTTTTCGAAATGCCCGGGGTGAACCCGATCCCGATCGGCCCCGCTCGGAGCCCAAACCGGGTCGCAAAACCAGGCACAAATAAAATCTATCTGGGTGCCTGAAGTTCCATTTCCAAGGGTCAGTCCCCACCCCCGAAAACTCCCGACTCTGAGGCCACTTACGGCCCCAGCCGCGCTTTGTTTGCAGTGCCTGTTGTGGTAAAGTGCGCGCCTTCGAAATAACAGATATTCCATTGTTCTGGGGAGAGATAGCCAGATGCCGGGCATAACAATTACAGTGACGACAATTTTAGGTTTGTTCGGCTTAGGGATTGCCTTCTTCTTTATGAAGCAGGTGATGGCCGTGCCGCTGGATATGGGGCTTAAAGCAAAAGATAGCAAGCGTCTTAAGTTTATTCACGGGGCCATCGCAGATGGCGCCATGGCGTTTTTGAAACAGGAGTATAAATTCCTGGTCATCTTCATGCTGGCTTTCGCCGCTATTATCGCCCTGCTTATCGATGACGCCCATACCCCTGATATTCGGGAAGGTATCTATACCGCCCTAGCCTTCCTCTTTGGTGGCGCCATTTCCATCGCCGCAGGCTATATCGGCATGAAGGTCGCGGTACAGGGCAATGCCCGCACCACGGTGTCGGCGAAGAAAGACATCGGCAGCGCCTTCAATGTGGCGATCAATTCTGGAGCCGTCATGGGATTTGCCCTGGTAGGACTCGCTACCTTGGGCCTGGTCATCATCTATGTGGTGATGAGTGCCCTGATGTCTGATCTGGGACCCGACAATAACCACATCCTGATGGAAGTCATCGCCGGGTTTGGACTCGGCGGTTCTACCATTGCCTTGTTTGCCCGTGTCGGTGGTGGCATATTCACCAAGGCGGCAGATGTGGGTGCTGACCTGGTTGGTAAAGTCGAGCAGGGCATTCCCGAAGACGACCCTCGCAACCCGGCGGTGATCGCAGACAATGTGGGTGATAATGTCGGCGACGTGGCAGGAATGGGCGCCGACCTTTTTGGTTCCTGTGCAGAAAGCACCTGTGCGGCGATGGTTATCAGCGCTATTGTCTTTGCCGCCGATCCCAACGCCTTACTGTATCCGATCTTGATCAGCGCTGTGGGGATTCCAATCAGCCTGATAACAAAACTAATGGTCACGGTCAAAACCGAAGACGATGTCGCGCCGGCACTGATGAAGCTGCTGATTATCTCCAGTGGACTGATGGCCTTTGTGATGTACTTCTTCACCACGGCATTGATTCCCGAATCTTTCATTTTGAACGGCGAGCAATACAGCAATATGGGTGTTTACTTCTGCTTCCTCGTTGGCCTAACTGCGGGATTGACTGTAGGCTTGCTCACCGGCTACTACACCTCAGAGAAATTTGCGCCGGTGCAGGAAGTGGCCAAGGCCTGTGAGACAGGTGTCGCTACCAACATCATCTACGGTTTGGCACTGGGCTATAAGAGCACCGTGCTGCCTTACCTGGCCATCGCCGTCAGTATTTTCGTATCCTGGGAACTCGCTGGTATGTATGGTATCGCGATCGCCTCCCTGGGCATGTTGGGTACCCTGGTTCTGACCCTCACTATCGATGCCTATGGGCCGGTTGCAGACAACGCCGGCGGCATCGCACAGATGGTGGGGCTGGAGAAGGAAGTACGCCGTCGCACGGATATTCTGGACTCTGCCGGCAATACCACGGCGGCAATCGGTAAAGGCTTCGCTATCGGCGCCGCCATCCTGACATCGCTGGCACTACTCGCCGCCTTCATCACCATAGCCGGCACCTTGCGAGGTGAGGCCATCACCCTGAGCCTGCTCGAACCTCTGGTTTTCACCAGCTTGTTCGTGGGTGCGGTTCTGCCTTTCCTGTTTTCGGCGATGACCATGAAGTCGGTTGGCAAGGCTGCATTTGCCATGATTGAAGAAGTTCGTCATCAGTTCAAGACAATTCCGGGCATCATGGATGGGACCGGTGAGCCGGATTATGCTCGCTGTGTCGAGATTTCGACCCAGGCAGCATTAAAAGAGATGATCGCGCCCGGCATCCTGATCATGGCTTCGCCCCTGGTTGTGGGTTATCTATTCGGCGTGGAAGCCGTCGCCGGCATGCTGGCGGGATCTCTGATTACCGGTGGTGTACTCGCCATCGCTTCTTCCAACAGCGGTGGCGCCTGGGACAACGCCAAGAAGTACATCGAGGCTGGCAACCTCGGTGGCAAGGGTTCGGATGTGCATACCGCCGCCGTGGTGGGTGATACCGTGGGAGACCCGATGAAGGATACTTCCGGGCCGTCACTGAATATCCTGATAAAACTATCAGCTATCTTGAGCCTCGTGTTCGCGCCGTTCTTCGTGCAATACGGTGGTATTCTGGTGGGCTAGAAAGGGTCCAGGACAAAAAAAGGGTCAACTGACCCTTTTTTTATGCCGGTAGCTTTGTGGCAAACGCTTGTTAGAATTCCCGTCGAGTTTCGAAGTGAAATAGCACCCATTCCTCGATCGAATTCTCCTGATTGCTGGCGAGGTCCGTCCATTCCGTGCGTACGGTCTTAACGCACTGGTAGATACGGAATGACGCGGTGTCCTCGATAATGAGATTTCGCACCGACGGATTCAAGGTGTAGTTGGAGATCTCAACGAGTTTCCAGTTTTCCGCCATGGTACGCTCGATACATTCGTCGCCGCCAAGCAAATCGATATAGTCAATTTCAGTTTCGGCATAAGCCGATGCCAGGACATTCAGATCGAAAGTGATGCGGATCGATTCAAATTCCTCGGAGCTGCTGAGAAATTCGATTGCATTCAGTCGCACGGATTTCTCAGTCCGGTTATTTACCACCAGTCTGAGGCCATCGTCGGTATTTTCACCCCATCCAGATGAATACAGCGCGAATTTGATATCGGCCGGTTCCAGCTTTTCCGCCGCTTGCAAACTGGACGCGACTAGTAGAGCGAAGACTAAGTACCTGTGCATGATAAAAGTGTATCTCATTCTATTCGATGGGTGTTAATGTTGGCGCTCATATTGCTGTAAGCAAATTCCTTGTCGGCGGGTCAATTCTAGCGGCCCGAAGCGGCCGATGTCATCACTATTTCCTTTTCAGATTGAATAAATGATAATCCTAATCCTAAATGACGACTCCTATCTTGGAGCGGCATGGGAAACCTTAACTTCTTAAGGAACTATTTTGAACAAACTAGAAAATATCAAACAATTAATCTGCGTGGCGTCGGGTAAGGGTGGGGTTGGCAAGTCTACTACCGCGGTCAATCTGGCGCTTGCTTTGTCCAAACAGGGTCACCGGGTCGGATTGCTGGATGCAGATATTTACGGGCCTTCCGTGCCATTGATGATGGGCGTGCCGCCTGGTACCAAGCCGAAAATCCGGGATCAGAAATTTATGGTGCCCATTATTGCCCATGGCATCGAATGCAATTCCATGGGTTTTTTGGTGGATCCAGGCACGGCCATGGTCTGGCGAGCGCCCATGATCATCTCGGCATTTAACCAGATTCTCGCTGATACGGCGTGGTCTGATCTCGATTATCTGGTGATCGACATGCCGCCGGGTACCGGAGACATTCAGCTCAGTCTGGCGCAATCGGTGAGTGTCAGTGGCGCTGTGATCGTCACCACACCACAGGACGTGGCCCTGCTCGATGCCCGCAAGGGTATCGAAATGTTCAATAAAGTCGGCGTTCCTATTCTGGGGGTTGTGGAAAATATGAGCCTGCATATCTGCAGCGCATGTGGTCATGAGGAAGCTATTTTCGGCAGCGGCGGTGGTGAGTTGCTGTCGAGGGAATATGGCGTCGATGTCATTGGTCGCTTGCCACTGGACATAGTAATCAGAGAGACCACCGACAGCGGTAATCCTGTGGTAGCATCGGATGCCGGCCACAGAGCGGCACTGGCATACCTGGACCTGGCAACCGAGGTGGTGGCGCATGTCAACGCGCTCGAAGAATCCAGGGTCACGGCGCCAAACGTAACCATAAGCGATGATTAGAGGTTCCCTAGTTCCTTTCCGTCTTAGTCCGGCAGCATGGCCACCGACGCATAACACAAATCAAATGGGGTACCACATTGGACTCAGTTAATGACTTCTTAATTTTCGTGGACGGTTATCTAGGCAGTGCAATCTGGTTTCCCACCTTGCTGCTTTCGGTCGGTATCTTCTTCACGATCTACCTCGGATTTCCCCAGATACGATATTTCAAGCATGCAATTAAAGTCACCACGGGAAAGTTTGACAAGGAGGGTGCGCCGGGAGACACAACCCATTTCCAGGCTTTGGCCACGGCGCTGTCCGGCACCGTTGGCACCGGTAATATCGGCGGTGTGGCCCTGGCCTTGCACCTGGGAGGCCCCGCCGCCCTGTTCTGGATGTGGATGACGGCGTTTTTCGGTATGACCAGCAAATTTGTGGAGGTGACACTCTCCCATAAATATCGCACCCAAACCCCGGACGGCACGATGGCCGGCGGCCCCATGTATTACATGGAGAAGGGATTGAACGCAAAATGGCTGGCGATTATCTTCGCCATGGCGACGGTGTTGAGTTCCTTCGGTACTGGTAATCTGCCGCAGATAAATAGCATCGCTGCGGGGCTGGAGAGTACATTCGCTCTCGACCCATTGATTACGGCGAGTGTGCTTTCGGTGTGCCTGGCGCTGGTAATTATCGGTGGCATTACCCGCATCGCGAAGGTTGCAGCCGCAATTGTGCCAAGCATGGCGCTTATTTATCTGATCGGCGCGGCTGCGGTCATCATTCCGAATATCACCAATATTATTCCATCCTTCGTCTCCATATTCAGCGGTGCCTTCACCGGTTCTGCGGCCGTGGGGGGATTTCTGGGTGCAACCTTCGCCTATGCCTTCGACCGTGGCGTCAATCGCGGCCTGTATTCGAACGAAGCTGGCCAGGGCTCTGCCCCCATCGCTCACGCAGCGGCCCGTACCGACGAACCTGCGGACGAGGGCATGGTCTCGATATTGGAGCCGTTCATCGACACCATTGTCATCTGCACCGTCACCGGACTGGTGATTCTTTCATCTGGTGTGTGGATGGAAAAATTCGAGAATGAGTTTCAACGGGCCGACATGACTTTTGTTGCTGGCAGTTACGAAGAATTAAATTCTATGGATGTACAGGAGTTATTCGCCTTTCTCAATGGCGATGAATCCGATGCAGACAGTTTTTCCGGGCAGATTAACCTGGTGGCAGGAGAAGTCGTGGACGGCAATGATTTCACGCTTCTCAATTCTCGCTCCTTCGCCGAGAATGTAATTTATTCGAGAGATGGAGAGACCATAACTGGCGCACTGGTAGTGGTCGATGGCAGACTGGAAGATACTAGTGTGGTGGTTAACGGAGAATCATTGCTGCATTCCGTACCACTCACGACCATGGCGTTCAGCAGGGGACTGTTCGGTGAGTACGGAAAATATATAGTCGCAATAGGCTTGATGTTGTTTGCTTTCTCAACCGCGATTGCCTGGTCTTACTATGGAGACCGGGCCATGACCTATTTACTGGGCCCAAAATCCGTACTTCCCTACAAGATAGTCTATGTTCTCGGTTTTTTCTATGCTGCCTTGGCGGACACAACTATCATCTGGAATCTTGCCTTGATTACCATTGTGTTAATGACCGTGCCTAACTTGATTGGGATATTGTTCATGCACCGGGAAATGAAACAGACGGTGAAGCAATATTGGGAGAAAACCGATCACGGCAAGCACAAGACCTGAGGCTTCACTGCATTATTCAGCGCTGCTAGGTTTCGCTAGGCAATCTAATATCTTCTACAATTTTCTGTACTTCCAGTGGTGGTGCCGGGGTAAATTTTGCCACAGTGTAAGCAACAGCGAGGTTTGCCATGGTTCCCAGTGAGCCGATTCCTTCCGGAGAAATACCAAACCACCAATTTTCAGCGTTGTCTGCAGCTGGATTGATAAATCGGAAATAAATGATATACATCGCGGTAAATCCAAAACCCGCAAGCATGCCGGCGATCGCACCCTCTCTGTTCATCCTCTTATAGAAGATTCCCATTACGATAGCTGGGAAGAAGGACGCCGCGGCCAGGCCAAAGGCAAATGCCACCACCTGAGCAACATAGGCAGGGGGGTTAATACCGAAATAGCCGGCGACTAACACGGCGACGAAAATTGAAATTCGGGCGTAGCGCAATTCCTGTTTCTCCGTTATCCCCGGCATGAAGCTGCGCTTGAGAAAGTCGTGGGCTACGGATGTGGAAATCACTAAAAGCAATCCAGCTGCCGTAGACAGGGCCGCGGCCAGGGCGCCTGCGGCCACCAGCGCCACAACCCAATTGGGTAGCCCCGCGATCTCGGGATTCGCCAGCACCATGATGTCGCGGTTCACCTGCAGCTCATTAATTTCCGGGTCCCCGACGTACTGGATTCTACCGTCACCATTCTTGTCATCGAAGACGATGAGATTGGTGGTTTCCCATTTCGTGAACCACTCGGGGACGGCGGTATATTCGATGTTGTTAACGGTGTTGATCAGATTTGTTTTTGCGAACGCCGAAACAGCTGGGGCGGTAGTATAGAGAATGGCGATGAAAACAAGTGCGTAGCCAGCCGATTTTCGGGCGTCCCTGACATTGGGCACGGTAAAAAACCGGATGATTACATGGGGTAGGCCAGCGGTTCCAAACATCAAGGCTGCGGTGATAAAAAACACATCCTGGGTGCTACGGTGACCATCGGTATAGGTGGGGAAGCCTAATTCCTGGCTGAGGCCATCGAGCCGGTCGAGTAAAAAGCCGCTGCCGTCGAGTAACTCAGAGCCAAATCCTATTTGCGGGATAAACTGACCCGTCATCAGGATGGAAATGAAAATGGCCGGCACCATGAAGGCGAAAATTAACACGCAGTACTGAGCGACCTGAGTATAGGTTATTCCCTTCATGCCTCCCATCACGGCGTAGAAGAATACTATTCCCATGCCGATTATCACACCGATCGTAATATCTACTTCGAGAAATCTAGAGAAAACTATGCCAGCGCCCTGCATCTGCCCGCAGACGTAGACAAAAGAAATCACTATTGCACAAAATACCGCAATTAATCTGGCTGTCCGGGAGTAATAGCGATCGCCGATAAAATCGGGCACCGTGAATTTGCCGAACTTGCGTAAATAGGGCGCTAATAACAAGGCAAGCAGTACGTAGCCTCCGGTCCAGCCCATCAGATAAAATGCGCCATCTCGGCCAAGGAAGGCAATAAGGCCAGCCATGGAGATGAATGAAGCGGCGGACATCCAGTCCGCGGCTGTGGCCATGCCATTAGCCAGCGGCGGCACATTGCCGCCTGCTACGTAGAATTCTTTGGTGGAACTGGCTCTGGACCAGATAGCGATGCCGATATAAAGCCCGAATGTAAGGATGACAAACGCATATGTCCAAACTTGTACGCTCATTCTGAATCCCCTCCAGTTTCGGTATCACTGGCATTGGAAGATTCCAGTTTGAACTTATCATCCAGTTTGTCCATAAGGTGAATGTAAGCGAATATGAGCCCGACGAAGACAAATATTGAACCCTGTTGGGCAATCCAGAACCCCAATTTGAAACCACCGAATCGAATATTATCGAGGGCATCCACGAACAGTATTCCGCAGCCAAAGGAGATAAAAAACCAGGCGCTCAGCAATGAGAGTACGATTTTTATATTTGCTTTCCAGTAGTTTTGGGCGCTGTTATCAGCCATCGCGTACCTCTTTTTATTAATTGATTTATCAGTCCGCAGTGCGGCAGCTTGATTCCATCGAATTGATGCGAAAAGATGGTATCACTTAATCCAGATACCGTATAGCGGGTGCCATGGGCAGATTCTTGGCATGATCAGCAAGCCATGACAGATCACGGAGGTCGAGGTAAACACATGTGGCCAATCTCCGTGTCGTGGATTATCGTGCTGTGAACAGGCGCAAATAATTTTCGAGTTTTGCTTCAATACCCGTGCGTTTGTTCGCATCGGCGCGCCTGTGATCTCGCTGAAATTGTCGGAGTTTTTGTCTCTCCAGTTCGGGGCGGGCTTGCAGCAGGGCATTAATTTCAGCATCTCCACCCGACAGTATCCTCGCGCAGCATTCGGATCCTCCAGATTGTGCCGGCTGCTGCTGTTGTCGCCAGTCTGATAAGCCCTGCGTTTTTTGACGCGCTATGGCGCTGATAATCTCATCAAAGTCACAGTCGCGCATCAGCTTGCCTATGAACTGTAGCTGGCGTCTGCGCGCACCGTGACTCTTAGATAGACGATTAAATTCGGCTATGGCGGTGACAAGCTTTGGGGACAGGGGCAATGCTTGTAATCGCGTCGGCTTGAAGCGAGTCAGTTCCTCTCCGAGGTTTTGCAATGCCAACGCCTGCTGCTTGCGTTTGGTCTTGCTGACGAGATCTGACTCGATGGTGTCACTCATTACAGATAGAAAAGTTGTGCCAGGCCCAGAAAGGCGAAAAACCCTACCGAGTCGGTTACCGTGGTTAATGCGACCGAGCCTGCCAGGACCGGATCAATATCCATACGTTTCAGGAACAGTGGCAGGTAAGCACCGGCCAGCGCGGCAACAACCAGATTAATCATCATCGCTGCGGCGATGATGTAGCTCAGCTGCAAATCCCGGTACCAGGCGAAGGTGAGGACAGAGATGACCAGAGCCCACACCGCGCCATTCAAGACCGCAACCCCCAATTCCCTGGTAAGCAACCAGCGGCTATTGGCGGGGCTTAGATGTCCGAGAGCCAGGCTCCTGATCACCAGCGTGAGAGTCTGGGTGCCGGCTACCCCACCCATATTGGCGACGATGGGCATCAATACGGCCAGGTAGACCACCTGATCGAGGGTATCCTGAAACATATAAATGACCAGCGACGCCACGATCGCGGTCATCAGGTTGACGCCCAGCCACAGTGCCCGGCGTCGCGCGGTTTTCACCACCGGCGCGAAGGTGTCATCTTCTTCGTCCAGGCCTGCCATACTCATCAAGGAGTGTTCCCCACTGTCACGGATAACATCCACGATGTCGTCGATGGTGATACGGCCTAGCAGTTTCCCTTCGGCATCGACTACCGGCGCAGACACCCAGTTATGTTGTTCAAACAGTTGCGCCACCTGGGTGGCTTCCATACCGACGGGGATCGCTTCTATATCACTGTGCATCACTTTACGTACGGAAATATTGGTCTCGGACACGAGTAAATCACGCAGGGGCAATATTCCCAGAAATTCATCATCTCGATTGACCACGTGGATATTGTCAGTCATCTCCGGAATTGAATCGTGGCGCCGCAAGTATCGAAGCACTAGCTCGACGGTATGTCGCGGTCGCACCGTAATGGTGTCGGTATTCATCAGGCCGCCGGCGGTGTCTTCATCGTAGGACAGTATTGACTCTACCCGTTGCCTATCCTGCTGATCCATCGCCTGCAATACCTGGGCGGCAACTTGCTGGGGTAGCTGCTGTAGAATATCCGCCAGATCGTCGGTTTCCAGACCCTCGGTGAGTTCCACCACTTGTTCGGCATTGAGCTCGCTGAGAAATGCACTCTGCAGGTCTTCATTCAGGTACTGAATGACCTCACCTTCAACTTCTTTGTCTATCAGTTGCCAGAGCACAGTTCTGGTTTTCGGAGGTGAAGATTCGAGTAGATGCGCGATGCCGGCAGTTGGCAGCGTCTTGATCATTTGCCGCACCCGATGCATAGACCCACTGTCGATCGCTTGATTGAGCTCAAGTACGCGATCTATTTGAATTTGGGCTTCCTTAACATGGGGCATGCCGTCGACTTCCTGAACTGAAGGTAGGTCTTAGCCCAATGATGTGATCCTGACAGGCCTACCAGACTCTCTGAGAGTTCTGGTTTTACTGGGCTGGCGCAATTCTACAGTCATTTTACGGCCAAGTGAAACTTTGTCGGGGCGGGGGCGGCGCCGAGATCGCGGTAGCTGTGGGCCAGATCGGGGGGCGTGGATTTATTCGGATTCGCCGAAGCGATCGTCTATCAATGCGATAATGGACTTAAGGGCCTGTTCCTCGTCGGCCCCATCGACGACAACACTAAGCTCGGTACCTTTTACCGCCGCTAGCATCATCAAGGAGAGAATACTCTTGCCATCGACCATTTTGCTGTGACCGACTTGTATGTCGCTGGCGAAAGAAGAGCTTAGCTCTACCAGTTTGGATGCGGCTCTGGCATGTAAGCCAGCCTTGTTGATTATGGTTGTTGTCGCCGTAAGCATGAATAGCCTATTGATCGAGTTCCCTGTGTCGCACCTGCACGTTGCTGCTCTGCTTGGAGAATATTTGTCCGAGTTTTTTGCACATGTACACCGAGCGATGTTGCCCTCCGGTGCAGCCCAAGGCCACGGTAATATAGCTGCGATTGTTACGCTCGAAGCTCGGCAACCATTTCTGCAGGAAATTTTCTATGTCACTGCACATCTCCTGCACTTCCTCCTGGGCATCAAGAAAGGCAACGACCGCGTCATCCAGGCCGGTGAGAGAGCGCAATGAATTGTCCCAGTAAGGATTCGGCAGACACCTCACATCATAGACAATATCGGCATCGACAGGTAGCCCATTTTTAAAACCGAAGGACTGAAACAGCAAGACCAGCGTGGTCGGTTGATCATTCAATAAGCGATTCTTCACGGTATCGCGTAACTGATGTAGCGACATGTTACTGGTATCTATAGACAAATTCGCCATTACGGAGATGGGTTCCAATAATTCCGATTCTTTATCGATCGCTTCTTTCAGACCTATGGCTTCGGAAGAAAGCGGGTGTTTGCGTCGACTTTCGCTGAACCGTTTCAGCAGAGTCTGGCTATTTGCATCCAGGAATACGATTTCTGTGGGCAGGGATTTATTATTTAAGTCATTGATAATAATGGGAAATTTATCCAGATCTGCCGATATATTCCTGGCGTCGATACTGACAGCGACATTGGGAATGCCGATGGCATCGGAGGATATTCTATCGGCAAGCGAAGACAACAGGCTGGCAGGTAGATTATCGATGCAGTAATACCCACGATCTTCGAGAACATGAAGCACGGTGCTTTTTCCGGAGCCGGACCTGCCACTGATTATGGTGAGCTTCATCTCGTCATGACTCGAGCCCCATTGCTCGCCCCGGACTAACTATTTCTCAATCCACTAATTGCGAAAGCGAGCAACTGCTCAATTGATAATGGTTTAGGGTGCCCTAGTAATTAATGGCCAGTTTATATAATTCCTCACTGTCGTGAGTATGTCTTAATGTTTCGCAAAAGTCTTCATCTTTGAATAGTTTGGCAAGGCCGGCGAGCGTCTTAATGTGTTCGTCATGCTGCAATTCCGGTACGATAAGTATAAAAAGAATGTCCACAGGTTTGCCGTCCAACGCATCGAAATCGACGGCCGTTTCGAGCGTGATCAAAGTACCTATAATATCCTGGCATTGAGCGACGCGGCAGTGCGGGATAGCAATTCCATTACCCAGTCCAGTGCTTCCCAATTGTTCTCTAGCCATTAGTGCGTTGAATATATCATCCGCTTGCAGCTCGCCTGAGTTTGCAGATATTAGATCGCTGATGGCCTTTAAAATGCGCTTTTTGCTGACGCCAGGCAGGTCGCTGCGACAGCTTGCGGGCGATAGAATTAGTTCCAGTTGCATCTACACGGACCCCCTCGTCGCTCGAGCCGTTATCCGCTTGCAGTGATCAAAATTTTCCCGCATAGATTCAAACTTCCTTCAATCTATCAAGCGCTTGCGCTCATTTGAGGGGGGGATGGAGAGGGATTCTCGATATTTCGCTATGGTGCGCCTGGCTACATTAATGCCTTTTTCGTCGAGCAACTGGGTTATCTTGCTGTCGCTCAGAGGTTTTCGCGCGTTTTCGGCGGCTATGAGCTTTCTAATAATTGCTCTAATTGCCGTGGATGAACATTCGCCCCCGTCTTTCGTGGAAACGTGGCTGGAGAAGAAATACTTCAGCTCGAATATTCCACGCGGCGTATGCATATATTTCTGCGTGGTCACACGAGAGATAGTCGATTCATGCATGCCCACCGCTTCGGCAATGTCGCGCAACACGAGCGGCTTCATTGCCTCCTCTCCATATTGCAAAAATCCTCTCTGGTGCTCCACGATTCGCGTCGACACTTTCATCAAGGTTTCGTTTCGACTCTGTAGACTCTTGATGAACCACCGGGCTTCCTGGAGGTTGTCTTTCAAATAATTGTTTTCAACGCTGGAATCGGCGCGTTTTACCAACGAGGCGTAGCTGTCATTTATTCGAATCTTCGGCGCCGTGTCTGGATTTAGTTCGATTTTCCACCTGCCGGTGTCTGCCTGTTTAGTCACGATTACGTCGGGGACGATGTAGCTGGTGGCGGGAGGGGAGATATTGGCACCCGGACGGGGATCGAGGCTTTCGATGACTTTGATCGCATCCCGCAGTTCCGCTTCTTTGAGCCTGGTGCGTCGCAGCAATTGTGCATAATCTCGATTTCCCAACAGGGCGATATGCTCGCTTACGACTAGCCTGGCATTGAGCACGGCAGTCGTCTCCTGAGATCCCTCGAATTGGTTTAATTGGATGAGCAAGCATTCTGCCAGGTTCCGATAGCCGACACCCACCGGGTCGAACTGCTGAATCCGATGCAATACCGCGAGCACTTCATCCAGTTCAATTTCGGCATCGGGATAGAAGCCAGAGTGAATGGATTCAAGCTCGACGGTTAACATTCCATTTATATCTATGGCATCGATAATGGCGAGGCCAATGGATCTGTCTTGTTCCGACATGGGAGTTAGGTTGAGTTGCCAGAGCAAATGGTCCTGCAAGGTATCCACGGCGGTGTTGCGAGATTCGAAATCTAAGGAGTCAGTGTCGAAGGATGTTGCGGACCGATATGAAGTCGGGTAGATGTCTTCCCAGCTACTGTCTACCGCCAGTTCATCGGGTATTTGTTCCCGCCAGTCTGACACGTCACTATCTGCTGAAGCATTCTCCTGCAGCTGGGAGGAGGTCAATTCTGAATTCTTGTCACCGTCATTGTTATCGATATCGGAATGAAGGGACGCTTCCTCGTCGTCACTGCCTTCGATCAACTCCAGCATGGGATTCGACTCGAGAGCCTCGTGAATTTCCTGCTGCAGGTCCAGTGTTGAGAGTTGCAGGAGACGGATAGCTTGCTGCAGCTGTGGAGTCATGGTCAGTTGTTGACCGAGCTTTAGCTGAAGCGAGAGTTTCATTAAAATACTTCTTTAATAACAGGCTATTCGAATAGACTAATTTAAGTGACGGATTATGGACATGATTCAGGTCAGTAAAGGCGGAGAGTATAGCAAGTTTCGTGCCTTGTTTGCAGAGTCTTTTTATCGCCGATCGAGGCGCATAATATTCGTTTAGACCCGAGGTTCCTACGGAGATAAGAAGCCGGGCCGACGCAAGATCAGGGCCTGCGCGAGCTAAATTTGGAACTGATCCCCGAGGTAGACTTCGCGGACTTTCTCGTTATTCAAGATAGCCTCGGTATCACCTTCTGCGATTATCTGACCCTCGCTGACGATGTAAGCCTTCTCGCAGATGTCGAGTGTTTCCCTGACGTTGTGATCGGTCAAAAGTATGCCTATGTTCCGGGACTTGAGATGCTGAATGATCTTCTTGATTTCACTGACGGAAATGGGGTCGACGCCCGCGAATGGTTCATCCAGTAAGATGAATTTGGGGTCTGTGGCGAGGGTGCGAGCGATTTCCGTGCGGCGCCTTTCTCCTCCCGAGAGACTCAATCCCTTGTTTTTGCGCAAATGGGCGATATTGAACTCGGCCAGCAGCGCTTCCATTTTATCCCGTCTTTGTTCGCCGCTGAGATCACCGCGGGTCTCCAATATGGCCAGAATATTGTCTTCGACACTGAGCGTGCGAAAGATAGATGAGTCCTGCGGCAAGTAGGATAGACCGCAATTTGCTCTTTGATGTATCGCCATGTTGGTCAGATTCTGCTCGCCGCTGTGAACCTCCCCGCTGTCTGCCCGAATCAGACCCACAATCATGTAGAAGCAGGTAGTCTTGCCGGCGCCATTTGGGCCCAATAAGCCAACGATCTCACCTTGCCGGATACTGAGAGAGATATCGCGGACCACTTGACGGCCTTTGAAACTTTTAGCGAGGTGTGATGCGTACAGAGTATCCATTAATTCGACTGACTACGTAATACACCGTTACATGGACCCGTGGTTTCGAAGAGATCGGTATCGGCAAAATACTTGATAGCGACACAACTCGTCGTGGTTCCAGGTTGGCGAAGGTTAGCCTCGCCGATAAACTCAATAATAGTTTCGACTGCGGTACTGTAATGGATGGTTTCGCTGTCGCCCTGAACAAGATCTTCCTCCCCATCCAATTGCTGTTGATAGCGGGCAGGACTGCCGTTTACCGTTACCTTCAATAATGCATTGGTAGTCAGGTCGTATTCGAAAATCGCCATGTCACCGGTAATCTGCAAGCTGCCCTGCGTCATCTTGACATTATTATTCATGGTTACGATGCGGCGGTTGCCTTCATTCTCCATTTTGAGGTCGCCGTCGAGGCTCCAGGCAACATCCTGATTCTTGTCTGACTCCAGTGCGAATGCAGACAGCGAAATTAATCCACATAAACCAAAGATGGCGATCATGCCAATGTTATCGCTGTGGCGGCTCATAGATCCCTCGTATGTCCTTTTTGAGCAAGATTATTTCCTGGTTCAGATCGGCGTACATCCCAATAGACGTTTGTACGATGTAATCCGTTACCACTTTTACGACCTCTTCAGTTTCCAGGGAGTTCGCATCGAGGTCAAGGCTCAGGAATTCCGTGGAAATTACCAGCCTGTTACCGAATTCATCCAGATTATGAACTTCAACATTTCCTATCAAATCAATAAGTTGCCTAGCGCCGTCTGGGCCGGCCGAACTGGCTGAGATTCTGCCGGAATCGGCAAGCAGTTTCCAGGAGGACTTTCCTTGCTGAAAGAGGTTGATCAACGGAGATTCGAGTTCCGTGACATCATTGTTGAAGTGAATCTGGCGGCTTGCCTGCAGCGTATAACTGATGTTGCCAGTTTCATCGTAGAGTACCGAATTGATGCCCTCTGAGTAGGCGTCGTAATTGAGGCGCGTGATCTCGAGGTCCGATTCATCCTGGCTGTTCGTGGACACGTAGCCGAGGAACAGAGCAATGGCAATCACAGCTGGAATAAGAAGCAAGTACAGGCGTTGCATATTCTGTGTCTGGTGTTTCAATGTTAGGAAGTCTCTGATTAATTATTCAATATCTCTGCGTTGGCTCTCTTTGTAAGGTAACAAACATTACTGCAGGAAGCCGCCTTGATCTACGGCAGCTCCGCAGTCCAGAGACATTGAATAATTAATCAGAGGCTCCCAAAATAATCCGTCGACGGCAGCTTATCATGAATTTGTGATCTTGCCTCGATCTGGGGAGCCGGGGAAACTGTCTGCCAGGCGCGGCAGCAGCCATCAGGATAGGAGAAAGGATGCGTACTTATTCTGTGATTTCAGGAGAAAATCAGTGATCTCCCGTACTGCACCCATGCCGCCGGCGTTTTCGGTGACGGCATCGGCCGCAGCGGTAATATCTGGGTGTCCCTGGGGCACGGAGAAACCGAGGCCAACGGCTTCGAGTACTGGCAAGTCAGGCAGGTCATCACCCACATAGCAAATCTGGCCGCTTTCCAGGCCTGTGGACGCCATGATTTCCTTCAGCGCCTGCAATTTGTCTTCTCGTCCCTGATAGAGTAGTTCTATGCCCAGATCACTCGCTCGTTTTTCCAGCAAAGCAGAATTGCGCCCGGTAATAATTCCAACATCGATACCCACACTCATCAGCATTTTGATGCCGTGGCCATCGAGGGAATGAAAGGCTTTGATTTCTTCACCGGAGTTGGAAAAATACAATCGACCGTCCGTGAGAACGCCATCCACGTCCAGGAGCAGCAAACTGATTTTCTTCGCCGCCGCGGTAAGCGAGTCCAGGTCTTTGTTGAGTTTCATGGCATTACCTAATCAGGGGCTCCTTAAACTACGTCAGCCTGAAGCAAGTCATGCATTTTTATAATGCCGGCGATCTTATCGCTGTCGTCTTTGACAATGAGTACATAGACATTCGATTCTTGCATGAGTCTCGCCGCCTCGGCGGCCAGGGCGCCGGATGAGATGGATTTGTAACTAGTGGACATCACGTCTTCAATTGGAGTGTTTTGAATATTACTTCCAGAATCCAGGGTTCGTCGGAGATCGCCGTCGGTAAACACACCTACCAGGTTTTGCTTGTCGTCGACCACGGTGGTCAGGCCGAAGCCTTTCGAGCTCATCTCCAGCAGGGCCTCGCTCAGAGGAGTGCCGATACTCACGCTGGGAATGTCAACCCCAGCATGCATGACATCCTTGACTCGAACCAACAAGCGCCGTCCGAGTTTGCCGCCTGGGTGTGATATGGCAAAATCGTCCCGGGTAAACCCCCTTGCCTCCAGCAGCGCCATCGCCAGCGCGTCTCCAAACACCAGTGCCGCGGTGGTGCTGGCCGTCGGGGCCAGGCCCAGTGGACAAGCTTCTTCTGCCACCGAGGCGTTCAGGTTTGCATTGGCAACGGTTGCCAGTTCGGAATCGGGGTCGCCGGTAAGGCTGATCAGGGGTATGTTTTTTCTCTTCAATACTGGCAGTAAGCTTGTTATTTCCTGGGTAGCGCCGGAATTCGATATAGCCAGGACCACATCAAGCTCGGTAATCATGCCGATATCTCCGTGACTAGCCTCTGCCGGGTGCACATACATCGCCGGGGTACCGGTGCTGGCAAGGGTCGCCGCAATCTTCCTAGCAATGTGTCCGGATTTGCCCATGCCAGTGACGACCACACGGCCCTTACAGGCAAGGATCAATTCGCAGGCAACGTCGAAATCCGCATCTATGCGCTGCAGTAGCTCTGCCACCGCATTTTTCTCAATTTCGATAGTTCTGATAGCGCTGGTGGCGTGAGTGCTGTTGCTGGTCATGTTCTTCGTTTCGATCCCCGGGCTAAGTGGGTTTTGCCGTAAAATACAACGGCGCCTCTGATTACACTTGCAGGATCATTACCGTAAACCAGAGACAGTAAATTGACAAGAACACTGCGCCGTATTTGCGTCCTATCATCCTGCCTTTTTTTACTGCCCGGTAACAAAAGAATGCTAATAGCATAGTGAGAATCAAGACGAAGGTATAGTCTCTTGCTACCAGTGCGAACTCCACTGGCCCCGGGGCGAGGAGTCCGGGGAACGGCAAAACAACCAATAAATTTAGAATGTTCGATCCAATAATGTTGCCGATGGCGAGGTCATGGTGACCCTTAAGGACGCAGGTCACGGAGGCAGCCAATTCGGGTAAGCTGGTACCCAGGGCAACTACGGTCAGTCCGATAATCGCCGCCGATACGCCGAGGGTTTCGGCGATCGATGAGGCGGCTGCCACCAGCGCTTCGGCACTTAAGACCAGTAAGGCCAGACCCAGGACCAGATAGACCATGGCTCGCAGGTTGCTGACCGTGGTCGGGCTGGGTTCTTCCATTACTGCGACGGTTGCGGTTCTTACCCTTTTTCTAAATAGTCTGTAACCAAAAAATATCGTAATTGCTAACAACACCAGGGCATCGAAATAGCCCAGGTAAAGGTCGAGGAGCAGGACTCCGGTGATGACTGTAACCAGAAGCAGTGCCGGGATTTCTTTTTTTACCAGAGACTCGGGAGGTCTTAATGGACTGATGATCGCGGCCACCGCGAGTGCGACGCCAATGTTGAAAAGGTTTGAGCCCAGGGCATTGCCGATAGCCAGTTCCGGGGTATTGTTCAGGGCGGCAACTGCCGACGAGAAAATTTCAGGGGCCGAAGTACCAAAGGCGACAATCGTCAGGCCGATCATCAGGGGAGAGATCCCCAGATTACGGGCCAGGCCTGATGCCCCGAATACAAACTTGTCTGCCCCCAAGATCAACCCAATAAATCCAAGGACAATAATGGCCGTGTCGGGGAGCATATGCGATGAAATCTTTGACCTTGCGAGGAAGCGAACAATTAGAAGGGTCTTTGTCGTGGTTTGCAAGTAATAATTTATTGAACTGCCTATTTGATGTAAACTGGCTGCCCCATGTGAAGGTTCAGTCCGCATTAAGGTCTACTTCATCATAGTTTGTAATGATTTATTTTTCCGCCGTTGATGACAAGCTCGCTGCAGGCACAATTGAGAGATAAGCAAATGAAATCATTGAAGAAAATTGCGTTAGCCTGGGCCGTCTCCCTGGTCTTGCCTGGCATGGTGCAGGGCCAGACACTGTCCGCCGTGGAAACGGCCGAAATAGGCGTGGAGGCGCTCTTGCAGTCGGTGGCCGAATCCAAACATTTGTTTCTAAGTGATCGGGATCAGTACTTCTCCGGTATAGAGCGGGTGTTAAGTACCTTCGTTGATTTTAACGCGGTCGCTCGGGTAGTAATGTCTCGTTATGCCGATTCAGCCTCAGCCGCACAAACCCAACGATTTGCGGATATCCTCAAAACCACATTGACCCGTTTCTATGGTGCGGCACTGGTTTCCTATAACGGAGGAGGCCTGGTGTTCCTGCCGGCGGCCAACCCCAATGAAGATCCTCGTGCCGATACCGTGGTGGGAATGGAATTGCAAGGCGATACCAGTCTATCTCTGCAATACCAGATGTTTCTCAATGAAAACGATGAGTGGAAATTGAAGAATATCAGTCTGGCCGGTATCAACCTCGGTCGTCAGTACTTTACTCAATTTTCGGCATTGATGTCTCAGCATGATAACGATATTGACTCGGTTCTGGATGCCTGGAAGTAATTCGGAGTTGTGCTTTGGAAGTTGATCAAATAAAACAGTTGTTGACTATTGCATTGCCTGACTGCGAAATCGGCGTCGAAGGTGGTGATGGCAAATACCTCGTAACTGCGACAGGGCAGGTATTCGAAGGTCTGAATGCTGTCAGAAGACAACAGACAATCTACAAAATCCTCGGTGAGCACATCTCCAGTGGCGTGATTCACGCGGTCACCATGCGCTTGATGACTGCTGCCGAACGTGACGCCGTCTAGCAGGTTGCTGAAAATCTCTCTGGCGAGTGCGAGGCAAGGCAAAATTCGGCGAAAAAGCGGAGGTTACACTCTGTAAATGAGCATTTTGAGCCAGATTTTAACGCAGTATCGTGCCGGCTGAGAGTTTTTCAACAGCCTGCTGAGGTTTTCTATGGACAAGTTATTAATTCAAGGCGGCGTCAGTCTCAAGGGTGAAATTCGAATTGCTGGGGCCAAGAATTCCGCGTTGCCCATCCTCGCCGCTACCTTGCTGACCCACGACACCGTGAAGGTCTGCAATTTGCCGCACCTGTATGATATTACAACGATGATTGAGCTGATGGGCTGCCTGGGCGTCGAGCCCATCATCGATGAAAAGCTAAATGTAGAAATCAATAGCAGTTCGATTAAGCATTTCAACGCGCCCTACGAATTAGTTAAAACAATGCGCGCCTCTATTCTGGTGCTGGGACCATTATTAACCCGATACGGGCAGGCTGAAGTGGCCTTACCCGGAGGTTGTGCCATCGGTAGTCGCCCGGTGAATTTGCATATCAGCGCACTGCAGGCGATGGGTGCCGATATCACTGTCGAAAATGGTTATATCAAAGCCTCCGTCAAAGGCAAGTTAAAGGGTGCTCACATCTTTATGGATCTGGTCACCGTGACCGGAACCGAGAATGTGATGATGGCGGCAACACTGGCTGAGGGTCAGACCATTATCGAGAATGCAGCGAGGGAGCCTGAAGTTGTGGATCTGGCAAATTGTCTGGTTGCGATGGGAGCCGATATCTCCGGTCAGGGGGGTGATACCATCGTGATTAACGGCGTAGATGAATTGCACGGTTGCACGTACGCGGTGATGCCCGACCGGATTGAAACCGGGACCTATCTTATCGCGGCCGCTGCTACCCGAGGTCGCATCAAGGTGAAAGACACGCGGCCGGATATTCTCGAATCAGTCTTGAGCAAACTGGAGCAGGCTGGTGCTGAAATAAAAATTGGAGAAAATTGGATAGAACTGGATATGCATGGGCAACGTCCACGGGCGGTTTCCTTGCGCACGGCTCCCTACCCGGCGTTTCCCACTGACATGCAGGCACAATTCACCGCCCTCAACTGCGTGGCAAAGGGCTCCGGCTCCATCACGGAAACTGTTTTTGAAAATCGCTTCATGCACGTCCACGAGATGAATCGAATGGGCGCATCGATTCGGGTAGAGGGCAACACCGTCATCGTCGATGGAGTGGAGGCACTAAAGGGTGCCCCGGTGATGGCCACCGATCTGCGAGCGTCGGCCAGCTTGATTATTGCCGGTTTGGTTTCAGAGAATGAGACTACGGTCGATCGTATCTACCATATTGATCGCGGCTATGAATGTATCGAAGAAAAGTTGCAGCTCTTAGGCGCAAAAATTCGTCGTATTCCTTCCTGAGTCGCCGCCTAGTACCTAAGATCTTAAATTGAGGTTCCCGAGCCACCATGAAATCATCTGAGCTGGTTATTGCCTTAACCAAGGGGCGAATCCTGGATGAAGTGCTGCCACTATTCGAGCGGGCAGGAATCACCCCTGTCGAAAACATTTCTAAAAGCCGTAAGCTGATATTTGCAACCAATCATAAAGACGTATGCCTGATGGTTATCCGCGGTTCCGATGTGCCCACATACGTTGAATTTGGCAGTGCAGATATGGGAGTCGTCGGCAAAGACTTGTTGCTGGAGTATGGCGGTGAAGAGTTTTATGAACCTCTTGATCTGAAAATTGCAGCCTGTCGATTAATGACAGCAGAGCCCATCGGGGCACTACCCGCCGCAGGCAGGCTCAAGGTGGCTACAAAATTTACCAATATTGCGAAGAAATATTTTGCCGAACAGGGCCAGCAAATCGAACTAATCAAGCTTAACGGCGCGCTGGAATTGGCACCGGCTATGGGCCTCGCGGATTGCATCGTGGATATTGTAGACACCGGTAAAACACTCACAGCGAATGGGCTCGAACCGCGGCAGCTGATCGCAAATATCAGTTCTAGAATCATCGTTAATAAGGCATCGATGAAGATTAAAAATGACATCATTCGGGATATTCTGGACAAATTGCGGATGGCCGTGGAAGCCGACCGGGTCCGCTGACCAGCTCCGTCCGCGCTGCAGTCGCCGACGCCAGGCATTTTAATATGACTAGCCAATCACTAACAATTACCCGACTTTCAGTCGCTGATTCAGAATTTGAAAATCAGTTGCTGCGTTTATTGCAGCGGGAAATGTTGATTGCAGATGATGTTACGGAAATTGTCACGGCTATTCTTAAGGATGTGCGCGCCCGGGGCGATCAAGCGGTATTGGAATACACTCGCAAATTTGATGACTTCGATGCGGCGTCAATCCAGGATCTGTCTGTCAGTCGGGAACAGATGCTTGCATCACTGGAAAATTTGGCTGATCCACAGCGTCAAGCACTGGAGCACGCGGCGCAGAGAATCGGCAGTTATCATGAAAGACAAAAACAGGGTTCCTGGCATTATGAAGAAGCCGATGGCTCCATCTATGGACAAAAAGTAAGTCCGCTCGAGCGAGTAGGAGTTTACGTGCCTGGTGGCAAGGCGAATTATCCATCATCGGTTCTGATGCTGGCGATACCGGCAAGGGTGGCGGGCGTAAAAGAAATTATTGCCACGGTTCCGACTGCCTATGGCCCGGAAGTAGATTTAATATTCGCGGCGGCGGCGTTGGCCGGTGTAGACAGGCTATTTACCATAGGCGGTGCCCAGGCGATTGCCGCCTTGGCCTACGGCACCGAGTCCATTCCCCGGGTAGACAAGATCACCGGTCCAGGCAACATTTTCGTGACAGTTGCGAAGAAACTGGTATTCGGCGAAGTGGGAATCGACATGATTGCCGGCCCCTCCGAACTCACCATTATTTGTGACGGTAGCACCGACCCGGATTGGGTGGCGATGGATCTGTTTTCACAGGCGGAGCACGACGAACAGGCGCAGGCTATCTTGATCGCGACCAGTGCCGAGTTTCTGGATCAGGTCTTAGCCAGTATCGAAAGGCTGCTACCTTCGATGGAAAGGCGCTCTATCATCCATGAGTCCCTGCAAAATCGGGGTATTTTTATTCTCGCAGCTGACCTCGAGACGGCGGCGATGGCGAGCAACCTGATTGCACCGGAGCATCTTGAATTGTCCGTAGTCGACAGCGAACAGCTGTTGCCCCGGATCGATCACGCAGGGGCTATTTTTCTTGGAAAGTACTCTGCAGAAGCGCTGGGCGACTACTGTGCCGGCCCCAGTCATGTATTGCCCACATCGGGTACCGCCAGGTTTTTCTCGGCGCTGGGTGTTTATGATTTTCAGAAAAGAACTTCGATTATTAATTGCTCGCCCGCAGGCGCTGCAAAGCTCGCCATTACCGCGGCCGAAATAGCACGCAACGAGCACTTGCATGCCCACGCGCTGTCGGCGGAATATCGCCTGGATTCTACTGAGGAATCTGAGCCGGACTAAAGTCTCTAGCGCTGTTACCGGCTGGCTGGTGACCAGGGATTAGTGTAGTGATGCCGTCCCTGACTCACTATGGTTCTATTATTATCGCCTGCCCAAATCCAAGGATGGTAGGGAAATCCAGGGTCTGACCGTTGCGATAGACCCGAACCGTGATGGTATCCCCGGGTTTCTTGTTGCGTACTTCCATCATGATATTTTGGCCGTCTATCACCGGCGTGCCCTCGATGCGGGTGATTACGTCTCCCGGTCTGATGCCGGCGCGTTTGGCGGCGCCGCCTTCATCGACGCTCTCCACCAGCATGCCTCTGATATGATCGACACCGAAGAAATGCACACTGGATTGGGCGTTCAATGCCTCGCCGGTGATAACGCCGAGATACCCGGAGTTTCCTTCGATGGCTTGCTCGACCATCGCCGCCATAGAGCTCAGCGCGATGCTAGCCGGCGTCGCGAACCCGATACCTTCGAAATTTCCGGATTCGGAAAAAATGGAGGAGTTGATTCCGACTAATTTGCCATCGCGATCGATAAGCGCACCACCAGAATTACCCGGGTTAATTACGGCATCGGTCTGGATGATCGATAGCGAGTCGTCGGGGTTGTTCGTGAGTGCACTGACGATACCCTGGGACACAGACTGGCCGATGTTTCTCGGGTAACCGATCGCGAACACCAGGTCACCGACTTCGAGCTCCTGTTCATTGCCGACTTCAATAGGGGACAGGTCATCCATATTGATATGCAGAACCGCAAGGTCGTTGGCCTCATCCCAGGCAACCACCGTTGCAGCTATTTTACGACCATCGTTCAGGGTTACCTCGATATCGAAGGCACCGAACAATGCGAACATCGTGTCTACGACATGAAAGTTGGTGAGAATAAAGCCTCTATCACCGACGATGACACCTGAGCCGAGGCTCGATTTTTCACCCAGAAGCAAATTCAGCCGGTTTTCGGATTTCCGTTCAATGGATTCCACATTGACGCTGGTGGAGTTGATACTGACTACCGAGGGTGTAGCCAATCTAATGGCATCGGCAAATGAGGGTTGCACAGGGGCAGGGGGCGGCGTTAGCCGCTCATTTATCCTCTGCTCGCTGAGCTGCTGCAATTGTTGATATTGCAGAAATACAATTGCCAACAGTATTCCAGAAACCGTTGGCCAGCCCAGGAAATTTAAGTACTTGGTGAAACGGTCCATTGTTTGGCACCTGGCTTTGTAACTGCAGCACTATGCTAGCTTTCGTCAGTCAATCAAATATACAGCGTTGTAGGGGCAGATTTCAATGACAGCAAGCCTTAAAGAGCTTGAGGCTGATCTCAAGCTATTACTCAAGCCCGATCAATTTGACGATTATTGCCCAAATGGCTTGCAGCTGGAAGGTCGCTCGGTGGTCCGGAAAATTTTGAGTGGCGTCACCGTGTGCAGGCGTTGGGGGATTAACTAGCTGACAAGTTTTCCATCAGTCACCAGTTCATCGGCATCCACAACCCGGTCTAGTGCTGATCGACTTATTAATTTCTGAGCGTGTCTATATAATTGCTTCTGATTCCATCAATTTAATGACGCGATCCAGGCAGTCTTCCAGGGATAAATCCGATGTATCCAGTTCCAAATGGATTACGGATGGCGGTTCGTATGGGAAAGATAAGCCGGGAATATCTGCTGAGCCCGAACCCTCTGCGGCGGCGTACAAGCCGCTGGGGTCACGTTGGATGCATACTTCCATGGGTGGATTCAGGAAGATGATGTAGCAGTTATCTCTGCCGATGACGCTACGGGCATGTTCTCGCGAGTCTTCGTTGGGTGCTACAAATGATGCACAACAGATGACACCTGAATCGTTGAGAAAGCGCGCCACGTGGGCACTGCGCCTCAAGTTTTCGGCGCGTCCGGCGGCATCATGGGGCAGGTCTTTGCTGATACCGAGCCGCATCGTTTTGCCGTCGAGGACAGTACTGACCCGTCCACGATCGAACAGCTTTCGTTCCAGTCCGTGGGCCAGTGTCGACTTGCCGGAACCGGAAACGCCGATGAACATGATAGTTGCCGGCCGTTGTCCATAACGGGCAGCGCGCTCTTCCTTGGTAACATGAATATTGGTGAATATGGCAGTAGCGGATTGCGCTTGTTGCGCGCTCTGGATCATGCCGGCGCCGACGGTCACATTGCTCAAACGGTCGATAACGATGAAGCTGCCGGTTGTGCGATTGTCCTTGTAACCATCGAAGCAGACTCTCTGTTCTAGGGTAACTTCCACCAGGCCAATTTCGTTGAGCCCCAACTCCGGAGCGGGATTCTCTGCCAGAGTATTTACGTCGATGCGATTGCGGATCGTGCTCACCTGTCCACTTAGGGTCCGGGTGCCGAGCTTAAACTCGTAATGCTTTCCCGGCAGTAGAGGGCTTTCGGTCATCCACACGATGTTCGCCTCAAATTTGTCCTCGATCGCGGGCAAATTGTCAGGGTGCGTCAGCATGTCGCCGCGGCTTACATCGATTTCGTCTTCGAGTGTCAGGGTAATCGCCATTTCGGTATGGGCGAGTTCCAGTTCTTCATCGAAGTTTACAATCGATTTGACGCGACTGGTTTTTCCAGAAGGCAGTACGATGATTTCGTCACCCTTATGCACCACGCCAGAGGCCACGGTGCCACAGAAACCCCTGAAATTGAGATTCGGGCGATTTACATACTGGACCGGGAAGCGGAAATCGGTAAAATTTCTGTCTTCGGCAATTTCCACGGTCTCAAGAATTGACATCAACGCGTCGCCTTCGTACCAGGGCATTTTCGCACTAGCGTGAACTACGTTATCGCCATCGAGGGCGGACAAGGGGATGAAGCGAATATCTGCCGGTTCCAGTTTTTGGGCAAATGCATGGTACTCGGCTTTGATGGCGGCAAAGACGCTCTCCTCGTAAGCCACCAAATCCATTTTGTTAATGGCCACGATGATGTGTTTGATGCCCAGCAGGGACGCAATGTAACTGTGCCTTCGAGTTTGAGTCTGAATACCGTTTCTGGCATCTATGAGAATGATAGCCAGATCGCAAGTTGACGCACCTGTCGCCATGTTTCGAGTGTATTGTTCATGGCCCGGCGTATCGGCGATTATGAATTTACGCCGGGCAGTTGAGAAATAACGATAGGCAACATCAATCGTAATCCCTTGCTCGCGTTCCGCCTGTAAGCCATCCACAAGAAGTGCCAGGTCTATTTTTCCACCGGTAGTTCCCGAATTTACGCTGTCGGCCTCTATGGCCGCCAATTGATCTTCATAGATCAGTTTCGAGTCGTGCAGAAGACGACCGATCAGCGTGCTCTTGCCATCATCGACACTGCCACAGGTTAACAGGCGCAATAACTCTTTACGCTCATGTTGGGCGAGATAGGCTTCGATATCGGTGCTGATTAATTCGGATTGATGGGACATATTGCGTGATTTCTAATTTTCCTGTTATCCACTGTTGGGGTACTAAAAATAACCTTTGCGCTTCTTCTCTTCCATGGAGCCGGCCTGGTCAGAATCGATCAGTCGACCTTGCCGCTCGGAGGTGGTGGTGAGAAGCATTTCCTGAATGATTTCAGGCAGGGTGGTCGCGGTGGAATCGACAGCACCGGTCAAGGGATAACAGCCCAGCGTGCGGAAGCGGACGGTCTTGGTCTTGATCTCCTGGTCTTCCCTAATCGGCATGCGGTCGTCGTCCAGGAGGATGTCGATGCCGTCGATATTAACCACGGGTCGGGGTTTAGCGTAATAAAGCGGCACAATATCGATGTCATTGAGGTAGATATATTGCCAAATATCCAGTTCCGTCCAGTTCGATAGGGGAAACACGCGGATGCTCTCGCCCTTCTTGACCTTGCAGTTGTAAAGTTTCCACAGCTCGGGTCGCTGATTCTTTGGATCCCAGACATGGTTCTTGTCCCGGAACGAGAATATACGTTCCTTGGCTCGCGATTTTTCTTCATCGCGACGGGCGCCTCCGAAGGCGGCATCGAAGCCGTGTTTATCGATAGCCTGTTTCAAGGCCTGGGTCTTCATTATGTCGGTGTGTTTTTCACTGCCATGGGTGAACGGGCCAACGCCGGCCTTCACGCCGTCGAGGTTAGTATGGACGATCAAATCCAGTCCCAGCTTGGCAATCTGTTGGTCGCGAAACTCGATCATTTCGCGGAATTTCCAGGTCGTGTCGACGTGCATCAGGGGGAAGGGTGGCTTGCCAGGATAGAAGGCCTTCAAGGCGAGATGCAGCATCACCGATGAATCTTTGCCAATGGAGTAAAGCATCACCGGTTTGTCAAATTCAGCAGCAACTTCGCGCATTATGTGGATGCTTTCTGCTTCGAGTTGCTTCAGGTGGGTGAGATTATATTCTGACATGGTGTTGCGTCATCACTGCCAAAGACATCGCGGTGGGCGCTGGTCCTCGCCCTTGCTTGGCTTGTGAGCCTCTGACTAATTGCTTGGCTGAGCGGGACTTTCCTCGTTGCTGATCTCTTTGGGCTTGTCCAGACCAAAGTCTTCGGCCAGTGCTCCCTTCTGCTCAGGATTTTGTTTGGCTGCGTAATCCTTGGGGGGAAGCAGGCCGCTAGACTCTTCGATAACGCTGTTGGTATCAAATACCGCATCGGTACTGGCCGGTAAGAGTTTGCTGGCAACCTCGATGGAACAGAGATCCTGAGCTCCCGTCGCCAGGTGCTGGTACACCTCTTTGTAACTTTCAGTCATGTGTTGCACCAACTCGGCGGTCATACTGAAATGGTCGCTGACACTATCCTTGTATTCGATATGGTTTTCTTTCAGGCTACGGATTTGATTTTCCAGTTCATGTACGCGGGACGGACTGGTGTTCAGGCGGCTCGCAAAAACCACGCCGATCACTATACCAACTGCCAGAGCAGCAATTGCTGCTAACCAAATCATCGAGACATCGCCTCTTCATTCGTGCCCGTGAACAGCTACAGTAAGGATGTTCATTGGCAACAATAATAATCCAAATTATACATTAATTCGGCGGCATCGCTGTATTAAGTTCAAGTTCCGGCGTTGGCTGATTTTGTTTCGGTGGTTTCAACTGGCAAACATCCATAGAATGCCTCAGCTCGTTTTGTGAACTAAATATGCAGACACTCGTCATGAATCCGCAGTTACGCTATCAAAAAGACCTGGATGAAAGACTGATTTCAGAAGGCGAAGATCAGCGGCGTATCGTTTCGCACTTGCAGAATTTGTTTGAGAAATTGGTCACCGAAGAAGCGATCAAGCCTGGTATTCATGCGAGGGTTTGGCGGTGGTTCGGCACCGAAGAGCGTCGCAATGTCGGTACCCGAGGCATCTATCTCTGGGGTGGTGTCGGCAGAGGTAAAACCTATCTCATGGATTCATTCTATGACTGCCTCCCATTTGAGAGGAAATTGAGAACCCATTTCCATCGGTTTATGCAGCGGATTCAGCAGGATTTGGTACGGTATCAGGGTGCCATCAACCCTCTCGAACTGGTTGCTGATCGGATCGCCGCCGAGGCGCTGGTTGTCTGTTTAGATGAATTCTTTGTCCTGGATATAGCCGATGCGATGATTCTTTCGGGCTTGTTCAAAGCCCTGTTCGAACGCCAGATTGTGCTGGTTACGACCTCGAATACGCATCCAGATCGACTCTATGAAAACGGCCTGCAACGGCAGCGGTTTCTGCCGACGATAGCGCTTATCAAACACCACACCAGTGTGATTGAACTACTTCCTGGCACCGACTATCGCCTGAGAAATTTAAGCCAAGCCACTCTCTATCATTGTCCGATAAATGAGGGGACTGAGGCTTTGCTGTCGCAGAGTTTCTATGCTCTGGCGCCGGACAAATCCGAAATTCACGAGCGAGAACAGATTGAGATTCTGAGGCGCAAGCTGCAAACCCATTTCTGCGCGGAAGATGTGGTGTGGTTCGATTTTCCGCAGCTATGCGATGGGCCCCGGTCTACCTTCGACTACGTAGAGATAGCGAAACTCTATCATGCCGTTTTGCTAAGCGATGTGCCGCAGCTTGGTGCCGATCAGGATGATCAGGCGCGCCGCTTTGTCAGCCTAGTTGACGCACTCTACGATCGTCGGGTGAAACTGATCATCGCTGCCGAAGTGCCTATCCAGGCACTGTATACGGGGATAAATCTAGCCTTTGCGTTTCAGCGAACCCGCTCGAGATTGGTGGAAATGCAATCCCACGATTACCTGGGCCGTGAACATCTGGGCTAGGATCGCGGTGGCGCCAGCCAACAATTGAATTCTGCATATATTGAGCGTCGAAAGCCAGAATATTGCGGCATCCTGCGGCGATAACCGGATGCCGCTACGACTCGGAAAAACTGGGTTTTGGCCCGGATTTAGCTTGAATAATCGATGCCGAGCCGGTAGTATTCGCGCTCCTTAATATAAAGCCCTTTGAATGTCTGATGAAAACATATAGTGCGAAACCCCATGAGGTCGAACAGAAATGGCTGCTGGTAGATGCGGAAGGCCAAACCCTGGGTAGAATGGCCACGGCAATAGCGACTCGCTTGCGTGGTAAACATAAGGCCGAGTACACCCCTCACGTCGATACCGGTGATTTCGTCGTGGTGATCAATGCGGACAAGGTGACGGTCACCGGCAACAAGGCAAAAGACAAAATATATTACTCACACTCCGGTTTTCCCGGCGCGCTGAAATCAATTTCTTTCGAAAAACTGCTGGCAAAAGCCCCCGAGAGAGTTATCAAGCTGGCGGTGAAGGGTATGCTTCCCAGGAATTCGCTGGGGCGGGCAATGTTCAAGAAACTGAAGGTCTACGCTGGTGCAGAACATCCCCATACTGCCCAGCAACCCGAATCAGTAAACTTATAGAGGTTCGAATAGTTTAATGTCTGCAACCCAATACTATGGCACCGGTCGTCGCAAGACTTCAACTGCGCGGGTCTATCTGACTAGCGGCAAGGGAAATATTACGGTGAACCGCCGGCCACTGGACGGTTATTTTGGTCGGGAGGTTGCCCGCATGATCGTTCGACAACCGCTGGAATTGGTTGAAATGGGAGAAAAATTCGACATCAATGTGACGGTTCGAGGTGGTGGTAGCTTCGGTCAGGCCGGTGCTATCCGTCACGGTATCACCCGAGCCTTGATGCAGTACGACCTGGAGTTAAGACCTGTCCTTAGAAAGGCTGGCTTTGTCACCCGAGACGCGCGTGAAGTCGAAAGAAAAAAGGTTGGCTTGCGCAAAGCGCGCAAGAAGCCACAGTATTCCAAGCGTTAATTATGATGTAGTAAAAAAGGCGTCGACTCATGCATTGAGATCGGCGTTTTTTTGGCATCGAAAATATTTATTTTCTTTTATATATCAATGGGATACCTATGGTTTTCGAGTGTGATCGACTTGAAAAAAAATACAATTTTGACTAGAATTCGCGAGATTTGCAGGCCTCTACGAGGAGTCAGCTAATCAGACCCAAGCTAAGCAAGTCTGCCAGCACTAAAATGCTGGCGTATTCCGTTAAAATTAGTTTGTCCTCGAGGAGTAATTTACGGTGACTGACGACAGTATCAATGCTGGCCGCAGGCGGTTTTTAGTGGGTTCTACTTCTGTTGTAGGTGCAGCCGGCGTTGTAGGGGCCGCTGTCCCATTTGTCGGTTCGTGGAGTCCCAGCGCCAAGGCACGAGCGGCGGGTGCACCGGTGAGAATAGACATAAGTCGCCTGCAGGACGGCGCGATCTTGGGTCCCATTCCAGCCTGGCGCGGGCGGCCGATATTTGTCGTTAAACGTAGTGCGCAGGCCCTCAGAGCACTCAACGAAGACCCTGATCGATTGACGGACCCATATTCAGAAGAACCTGAGCAGCCCAATTACGCGCAGAATGAGTACCGGTCCCGTACTCCGGAAATTTTAGTATTGGTTGGTCTGTGTCCCCATTTATTTTGTTCCCCCACGCCTCACATCGAATTACGACCACAGTCTTTCGATTCGCAGTGGCGCGGTGGTTTCTTCTGTCCCTGTCATGGTTCGCGGTTTGATCTGGCAGGTCGCGTCTATAGCGGTTCTCCATCATCCAGAAATATGCAGGTACCTCCCCATATGTTTGAGGGCAGCGATGTCTTGATCATAGGCATCGATGAGGAGAATGCAGCATGAGCCAATTAGATAAGTTGAAGAGCCCAACTGAACACGGTCGATTCCTGTCAGCTCTTATTGGCCTACGTGACTGGGTCGATGCCAGGTTGCCAATCATGGTGACCTGGAAGAAGCACATGAGTGAGTACTATGCGCCGAAGAATTTCAACTTCTGGTATTTCTTCGGTGTGCTCTCCATGGTGGTGCTGGTAATTCAACTACTCACCGGCATCTGGCTGACCATGAATTACACCCCCAGCGCGGAGGCGGCGTTTGCTTCGGTCGAATATATCATGCGTGATGTTGAGTATGGATGGATGCTGCGGTATCTACATTCTACCGGCGCCTCCGCCTTTTTCTTCGTCGTCTATATCCATATGTTTCGTGGTTTGATGTACGGCTCCTACCAGAAGCCCAGAGAACTGATCTGGGTGTTTGGCATGGCCATTTATTTCGTCTTGATGATGGAAGGCTTCATGGGATACGTACTGCCCTGGGGACAGATGTCATATTGGGGAGCTAACGTTATCGTCTCCCTGGTGGGCGCTATTCCAGTTATTGGTGAGGACTTGCTCATATGGGTGCGGGGCGACTACCTGATATCGGGTGCTACGCTTACCAGGTTCTTTGCCTTGCACGTGGTTGCACTGCCGATTGTCCTGATTGCGCTGGTGATATTGCACCTGCTCGCGCTACATGAAGTGGGTTCGAATAATCCCGACGGTGTCGAAATCAAGAAACACAAAGGTCCCGACGGGATTCCCCTGGATGGCGTCCCATTCCATCCTTACTACACCATGTACCACGATCTGGCGGGTATCGTGTTGTTTCTATTCGTATTCTGTGCCGTGGTTTTCTTCGCGCCGGAGATGGGCGGATATTTCCTCGAAGTCGCAAATTTCCAGGAAGCAAATCCACTAAAGACGCCCGAGCATGTACCACCGAGTTGGTATTTCACGCCGTTTTATTCAATGTTGAGGGCGGTTACCATACAGTTGTTTGGTATCGACTCGAATTTCTGGGGTTTGTTGGTGATGGGTGGTGCCATCGCTATACTGTTCGTGATGCCATGGCTGGATAGAAGTCCGGTCAGATCCATGCGCTACAAGGGCTGGTATAGCCGCATTGCCTTGTTGATGTTTGTGGTCAGTTTCCTGATCCTGGGAGTCTTGGGAACGCAGGCTGTGAGTCCGGCGAAGACGCTGTTAGCGCAAATAATGACGGTCGTGTATTTTGGCTATTTCATCGCCATGCCCTGGTACACACGAATAGAGCAGACCGCGACGCCACCGGAGCGCATTACTAGCGGTCGCTGGATCAGCATTCCGCAATTGTTGGGTAGTATCTTGTTGATCATCGCGCTGGTGGTAATACCGCTGTTGCTGGTCTCGGGAAGCGCCGAGGCTTCGGAGAGCAACATTCATCTGCAACAGGTGGAGACCGATTTTGATGACAAGGGGTCATTGCAGCGAGGATTCCGCACTTACATGAATTACTGTGTGAGCTGTCATGAACTCGGATACGCACGCTACGCTCGTACCGCCGACGACCTGGAGATTCCCCATGAGTTGGTGATGTCCAACCTGGTTTTCGGTGACGCCCTGATCGGCGACTTGATTGAGAATACGCTGTCCAAGGATGATGCCCTGGACTGGTTCGGTGCCGCACCACCAGACCTGACCCTGATAGGTCGGGTACGTACGGCAGATTGGCTGTATACCTACCTGAAATCATTTTACAACGATAGTTCACGCCAGTTTGGTGCCAACAACAAGCTATTCCCCAACGTGGGAATGCCAAACGTGTTGCACGAGTTGCAGGGTGACGTGAGCTGTGACGATCATGGTAGTGATGATCCCAGTCAGTGCGAGCTAAGCCACCTGGCGGGTTCTGGTAGCATGAGCGAATCTGAGTTTGATGGGACTGTCGCCGAGCTTGTCAATTTTCTGTATTACATCGGCGAACCAATACGAGCGAGGCGGCAGGAAATTGGGGTCTGGGTGCTGTTATTTTTGGCTGTTCTGTATATTTTCACCTTCTTAATGGGTCGAGAATTTGCCAAAGACTACCATTGAAGTCTGCGCCAAACTTTGCTTGTAATTTAAGAAGAAAATTTAACATTTCAAATTAGAGGAATCGCTATGGGTGTGGTCGCTAAAAGATCTTCCATGACATTTTATTCGGACGGAACCAGCCACTATAGCCATAGAGTGCGCGTGGTTCTTGCAGAGAAAGGCGTAGCAGTTGAAACCATCGATGTAGATCCGGATGACAAGCCGGAAGATCTTGCCAGTCTGAATCCATACAATACCCTGCCGACATTGGTCGATCGTGATCTGGTTTTATATGAAGCCAACATCATGATGGAATACCTCGATGAGAGATTCCCGCACCCGCCCTTGTTTCCGGTGTATCCGGTAGCGAGAGCCCAGAGCAGGCTCTGGATTTATCGAATCAAGAGAGACTGGTGCAGATTGGTTGATCCAATCATGGCTGGGGACGGAACTCCTGCGCAGTTGGACAAGATGCGCAATGAATTGCGTGACAGCCTGATATCGATAGCACCCATATTTGGTGAAAAGCCCTTTTTCATGAGTGATGAATTTACTATTGTTGATTGCTGTGTCACACCAATTCTATGGCGCTTGCCGATAATGGGGATAGAATTACCAAAGAACAAAACCACGAAACCATTGCTGGAATACCGGGATCGACTGTTTGAAAGAGAGTCGGTGATGGCGAGCTTTTCCGAACAGGAAAAGGAGATGGTTTAGAAGAGCAGTCGCTCAAGATGGAGTGTTTGCGATGACGATGAGTTCTAGCCGACCGTATATAGTGCGGGCACTCTATGACTGGATTCTGGAGAACGATTGCACGCCCTACATTCTGGTCAATGCCTTCGTAGACGGTGTGGAAGTTCCCCAGGAACACGTCAAAGATGGTCAGATCATCCTCAACATCTCTCCGAATGCCGTACAAAATCTTTTCATTCGCAATCAGGCCATAGACTTCGACGGTCGCTTCGCCGGCATCCCCAAGAGTGTGTTTGTTCCAATTGGGGCGGTGATGGGAATCTATGCGAAGGAGAGTGGGCAGGGAATGGTCTTCGAGGCCGATGGAATTCTCCCCGAACCCCCGAAGCCGGGATCGCCCGATGGTCCACGAGGCATCCCATCAGGAGTAAAGTCGCCAGGCGCAGGTAAAAAGAAGCCGAGCTTGCGAGTGGTCAAGTAGAAAAGCGGCGTGCCTTAGTTTATGTACTCAAATACTTTGACGACTTTGGTGACACCGGAGACATTGCGAGCTACGTTGGCGGCGTTGTCACCGTCGCGCTGACTTATCAGGCCCATCAGGTAAATGGCACCATTTTCTGCAATAACTCTTACCTGGGAAGAAGGCACCTGATTGTCGGTCAACATCAGGGTTCGCACCTTCGTTGCAATCCATACATCGCTGCTACGATCCATGAAGCTGGACTTTTCCGTGACTTCGAGTTCGTTGTGAATTCGCTTGATTTTTGTACTCGCCTGGCTGGCGATCTCTGTGGCCAGGAATTTTAACTGTTCAGATTCTACCTGTCCTATCAGCAAGACTACGCCGTTGTGACTGATGACGTCAAAATGTGCTTGTTTGAATGCCGCATTCTGAGATTTCATGTTGACGATGATCTTGGTTTCGATTACCTGGTCTTCAATTACTGCGCCAGCGGTTCTTTCTGATGGGTCTTCCTGTATGCCCTGTTCACCGGTGGTCCTGAGCAGAATCGCCGTACAGGAAGAAGTAACAAGCAAGGTGACCAAGATCAGTACTCTGTAAATTTTCATGCTTCATCTCCTGGGAATAGTTGTGTGTCAATGAAATCGCATAGGCAATGAATAACAACGAGGTGGACTTCCTGTATGCGGGCAGTGCTGTCAGAACTCACCCGAATCTCCACGTCCTTATTGGAAAGTGACCGCGCCACGTCGCCGCCATCTTTGCCCGTGAGTGCGACTACCAGCATTTCCCTATCTTGGCCTGCCTTTATAGCCTGGATGACATTTGCCGAATTGCCACTCGTCGATATTGCTAACAAAACATCTCCAGCTTGTCCCAAGGCGGAAATCTGTTTTGAGAATATCTCTTCGTAGCTATAGTCATTGGCGATCGCAGTTATGGTCGAGCTGTCTGTAGTGAGGGCCAGAGCCGGCAGTCCCGGGCGCTCGCGTTCGAAACGATTGAGTAGCTCCGCAGAAAAATGTTGTGCGTCCCCCGCAGAACCGCCATTTCCGCAACATAAAATCTTGCCGTTCTCTAACAGACACCGCACCATGATTTCCCCGGCTCTATGTATGGACGGTACTAGCTCACTGGCTGCCCGCTGTTTCGTGCTAATGCTATCCTGGAAATGCGCACTAATTCGATCTTGTATATTCATAGTTGCGTAATCTTAATAAAAGCATGCATTATATCGGCCAATCTGCCCTCAATTTTAGATAAACGAGGTCTGTGGTGGCCCTAGGAAATAGACTCCCCTGGTAATCAAAAAGTTTCACTCGAATGCACTTTTTATCCACTGATATTGCAATTCACCACTGCGCGGTGAGGGGGAGATGCCAATCACATCAAATCGACAGATTCGATTTGCAAATTGTGGATTTGAGATGAGGAAATGGGCGGCGGTGCGCCGAATCTTTCTTTGCTTCGTCCTGGTAATAGAATCTATGGCGGTGCCGAATCGACTGGATCGTCTGAATCGAACTTCCACAAACACCAGTACTCGGCGGCTATCGACCATTATCAGGTCGATCTCACCGACGCGACACTGGTAGTTGCTGCGGGTAAGTTTTAATCCATGCTCGCGTAAATATTTAGCTGCAAGGATTTCCTGGGTATGGCCAAACTGTCGTGTGTTTTTAAATAGTGAGTTCCGTCTCGCCATGGTGTGAATCGGCTGTAAGCCACAGTGGTCATTGAATTGATCAGAGCTGCCTTAGTTTCTGTTGTTGGCGTAGCTCTCGATCTCTGTCGCTATGCCGTTAACAAATCTGGCGACGTCAAGTGTGCGATGAATTTGTTGATTGGGAGATAATCTGAGGACGCCAGTTGCGCCTTGAAAACTCTCTATCTGATGATCTGCTAATTGCCCCAGGCGAGGATATAATCGAAAGCAATCGACGCCCATTGCCCGAAATCGTTGCAAGGCTCCCTGTGCCTGTCGCAGGCTCGCGGACATCTCTGATTTTAGCGGGTTGGAAGAGTCGAGTACCCAGGGCGCCACGGTGAATATGATGCCATCGAGGTCTCTGTTTTCACTTTCATTTTCCTGTCCATCGTAGATTGATGGCATCGAGTAAACGGGTATATTGCCCGCAAAATAGAATGCCAGGGTGGGTTTCAGCTGTCGGCCCTGTCTCGGGTTGGCGATCAGGAATATAAAATCCAGATCACTGCGTCGTCGTGGTGTGAATTCCAGGGTATTCCTCGGCAATAAATCCAGTAATCGGTCCCTCCTGGCCTCGGAAGAGTCGATCGCCATCAATCGTTTGATGACATCAACATAGTCCCCGTCGCCGCTAAAAGCCGCCTGGGAAACCAGATTTCCGCCCCTGGCCGACCACAGTTCGGAAAATATAGATTGCAGACGCATATAACTTTCCGATCGCGGAGTGATGACGGCGGCATTTCTATGACCGGCGTCCCAGGCAAGATCGATGGCCTGGGCGATTTCGTCTTCTGGCGCAAGGCCAAATTGATACAGCACAGTTTGTCGCAATTGCGTGTCGTCGGCATAGTTGAGTGCGAGCGTAGGCACTGGCAGTTCAGGCAATTGCTGCAATTGATTCACCAGTTCCTTGCTCAGAGGACCGATAATCAGATCTGCGCCACTGGCAACGGCTTCATCATAAATTGGGAAAATAATTCTGACGTCGCTGCTGTCATAAATTGAGATACGTGGCACCTCTCTGCTGATCGCAAGCGCCTGGTAATACGCACTGAAAAATCCTTCCTGGATGGCCTGGCCTGCAATTTCCTGTAAGGGCAGTATCAGGGCGATATGTCTGGGTCTTTCATCCCACACCCGTCGCAAGTCATCGAGTTCTTGCGGGAGTCTTGTGGAGGCGGAGTGTCGAATCCACACTCGCCGCCATTGCGTGATCGCATCGAGTTGTCGTTTGATGCTGGACTGGTTGGATCGAACTACTTCGGCCAGCTCGATCCAACCCCTGGATTCGTAACTATTCGCACTAGCTGCATACGCGGAAAACGACGCTTCATCGAGGTGGATTAAGGTGTCCCAGATGCTATTAACCAGTTCACCATCGCCAGCCTGATCACTGCTGGCGGAGATCTGCAGATAGGCATTTATAGCCTCGGTAAATTCTTCGTTAGCGCGATATGCGCCTGCCAACAATAAATAATAGTCATCTACACGCTGCGCCGGGTTCTCGAGACTGTCGATCAGATCGCCCCTAAGCCAGGCCAGGGCGGCTTCCGGCTGCTGCCGATAGAGAGCGATTTCTGCGCGAACCAAGGCATAGCGAAACTGATATGACCCAGGCAGTGATTCAGGCTCGGGTAACTGCGCAGCGATGAGTCCAGCCCGGGTCGACTGACCGTCATCCAGCATCAGCTCCATAGCCTGAATCGATAGTGCCGAGGCCTCAAAACCCGAACGGCTCTGCGCCAGCCGCAATAGCTCATCAATAGACTCTGCTGTAGACTGAATCCCAGCGCCGCTTTCAATTGTGGTTTGTTGGCTGCTACTGCAGCCGAAACCAGCTAACAACACCAGGACCAGCACAAGCTGTCTCGGAAATTTAACGATTGCCTTGGTGATCAAGATGATTTAGTTGCCTGGTCATGGAGTCGTCGATGTTTGCGGGTTTCGCACCAGGTGCAAGGCCTGGACACGCAAGCTCAATACTAAAAAGATTAATACAGTTTGCGGGGAACGGCAATTTATTCGCAGAATAAGCTAGGGTGCCGGGCTCTGACACTGAGTGTGGTGGCTGTTTTGTTGAACCAGGAGGAGCCAGCGCCTAGTCCGGCTGCGTAGTTGACAGCAATGAGAAACCTATATGGCTGATAAGGGCACACTCTACGTGGTGGCGACACCCATCGGTAACCTGGATGATATTTCCAAGCGGGCGGTCGAAGTCTTGGGATCGGTTAGCAAGATCGCAGCCGAGGACACTCGTCACAGCAAGAAATTGATGCAGGCCATAGGGGTTGCCACGCCGCTGCTGTCATACCATGAATTCAGCGGCAAAGCGGTAGCTAGTAAAATAATCGCTGCGTTGCAATCGGGAGAGTCTGTGGCCTTGATTTCAGATGCCGGAACGCCACTGATTTCAGATCCAGGTTACAAGTTGGTCTGCCGGGCCAGGGTTTTGGGATTGCGGGTAATCCCAATTCCGGGAGCCTGTGCCCTCACCGCCGCCCTAAGTGTTGCCGGACTGCCCACGGACAAATTTGCCTTCGAGGGATTCTTGCTCCATAAATCTGCCGCCAGGCGGGCGCGGCTGCAGGCACTCGCCGCCGAGTCTCGATCCTTGGTCTTCTATGAATCCCCACACCGCATAGTGGAAAGTATCGGTGACATGCAGCAGATTTTCGGGTCGGATAGACAGGTATTTGTAGCCAGGGAAATCAGCAAAAAATTTGAAACCCACTTCCTGGGGACCAGCCTGGATTGCCTGGCCTGGCTGCAGCAGGACAGCAATCAGCGCAAGGGAGAATTCGTCATCATTGTCGCCCCTTGTGACGAGCTCGAGGTGGAGGCGCGCAAGTTGCAACAGGCTGTTGCGCTCGTGAAATCATTGCGTCACGATATCTCGATGAAGCGAGCGGTTGCCATCGCCAGCGAGTTCACCGGTGCCAGGAAAAACCAACTCTACAGCGCAATTCTCGAAGATTAACGAGCTGTTGGGGATTGACTTGTAATCGGGTTTCCCCTGAATTAGTCTGTGGCAGAGTCAGCTGGGCAATTGCTACCTTTTACTCTTCTATTATCGAATATCCGATATCAGAGGAATCTGGTAGAGGAAAGTCCGGGCTCCACAGAGCAGGGTGCCAGGTAACGCCTGGGGGGTGTGAACCCACGGCAAGTGCAACAGAAAATATACCGCCCGGCACCACGACCTGAGCCGATGTTGATCTTGTCAACTGAGGCGGGGGTGGTGGGCGTTAGGTAAGGGTGAAATGGTGTGGTAAGAGCACACCGCGCGACTGGCAACAGCTCGTGGCAAGGTAAACCCCACCCGGAGCAAGGCCAAATAGGAATCCTCTAATGTTGCTCGCATTGGATTCGGGTAGGCCGCTACAAGCCTGCGGTGACGCAGGTTGCAGATGAATAATTGTCCTCGACAGAACCCGGCTTACAGGCTGACTCTATTTTAATTTCTGTGCACCAGATTCGGCAATTCTCAAGCCGGAGGCGCGGCAATCTACAGAGCTCTTAATAAAGCACTTTAATGGTTGTTGCTACGGAATTGTTATTGCTGAATTTGTGCCTATGGGAATTGAACATTTCCGCGCCAGTTCCTTACTTTTAGCGACACGTTCACGACTTTTCTTGAAGTAAATCAATTAAATAGTGCTTGCGCTGGCGCTTTGCTGTCCCTATAGTGTTTCTTTGTGGCGAAAAGTGGAAATATTTGTCGATTAGTGGAGGTTGGTGTAAGTTTTACCCTCCACGCAAGACATATTTCCAAGAATAATGGGGACAATAGGTGTTTCGCGGCATAAATACCATCAATCTCGATGCGAAAGGGCGCATGGCCATGCCTGCGCGCTACCGTGAGCAATTACTGCATCATTGCTCCGGGCATCTTGTGGTTACCATCGACACCAACCATCGCTGCCTTCTGCTCTATCCTGTACCCGAATGGGAACAGATCGAACGTCAAATTGAATCTCTCTCCAGCTTCGATCCAATGTCGCAACGGGTCAAACACCTGCTGATCGGTCATGCCAACGATTTGGAGCTGGATAGCAGCGGCAGAATCTTGCTGCCACAGGAATTGCGGCAATACGCGCAACTGGAAAAACATGTTTGCCTGATCGGTCAGGGTAAAAAACTCGAGATCTGGAGTCAGGAAATATGGAACCAACAACGAGATCAGTGGTTATCGGAGTCCACGACTGACGGAGAATTACCGGATAAATTACGCTCCTTGTCCTTATAAGAGGGGCGCTGTAGGGATGGCTGAGTGATGACAGCGAATTCATTGCATGAATCAGTTTTGATGCAAGAGGCCGTTGCGGCTCTGCGGATTCACGCAGGCAAAACCTTTATCGATGCAACCTTCGGGCGTGGAGGCCATAGCCGATTAATACTCGAAAGCCTGGGGCCCCAGGGCAGACTGTTGGCCCTGGATCGAGATCCAGACGCGATCGTGGCAGCGCAGAAGTTGCGCCAGCAAGACCACAGGTTAGAGGTGATACATCAGCCCTTCAGTGAGCTTGGTGAAATTACCAGAAACCGCGGACTATTTGGCGAGGTAGATGGAATCTTGTTTGACCTCGGGGTTTCCTCGCCGCAACTGGACGATAGCAGCAGAGGATTCAGTTTTCTACGCGACGGTCCTCTCGATATGCGCATGGATCCAGGGCAGGGAATCAGTGCGGCGCAATGGATAAAAACGGCGGATGAGAAGGCTATAGCCGATGTGATTTATCGGTTTGGGGAAGAGCGGCACTCCAGACGCATGGCCAGGAGAATCGTGCTGGAAAGGGCGGAGCGAGAGATAACAACAACGGGTCAGTTGGCTGAGATTATCAAGCAGGCAAATCCGGCATGGGAAAAATCAAAGCATCCGGCGACACGCGCTTTTCAGGGTATACGTATTTTCATTAACAGCGAATTTGATGAGTTGGAAAAAGGGCTGGATCAGGCGCTCGATTTATTGACGATTGGCGGTCGCCTGGTGGTTATCAGTTTTCATTCGCTGGAAGACCGAATAGTCAAGAAATTTATGGCCTTGCAGACAACCGGTGATAGCTATCCGAGGGACCTTCCGGTGCCGCAGGAGATGTTAAATCCTCGGCTGAGACCGATAGCAAAAGCAATCAAGGCCAGCGTAGGCGAAGTGAACAGAAATCCGCGGGCAAGAAGCGCCACAATGCGAGTCGCTGAAAAAATTGCCTGAGATTTTTCATGATAGCGATCCGCCTGGCTTTATGGGAGGTATTGAATACATGATCGAAGGCTCCCGCATGGGTACTGGCAGCAGCAGAAGGTCTGGAAAACTTGTAGTGAGTCAACGTCCATCTATTCTGCAATGGGCCGGGGTTTACCGACCTCCCACCCTTGGCCTATTCGTGTTGCTGTCAATAGCACTCATCTCCGGTCTGTCTGTGGTTAATACGACACATGAGAATCGTTTCTCTTTCAACGAATTACAGGAGCTTCGCGAACAGGCGAATGCACTTGAGATCGAGTGGGGCCAGCTACTCATAGAACAAAGTACCTTTAGCGTCGAGGGAAGAATCGAGCAAAAGGCAGTAAACCGATTGCAGATGCGGGTTCCTGAGACATCCAATATCGTCATGGTGAGCCATGAGTAACCCTCAAACCCATTCGATAATCCCAATATGGCGCCAGTATCTTGTGCTATTTGTCCTCTTTTGCTGTGTATCGCTTATCGGCTGGAAAGTGGTCGCGCTGCACATTCTGGAACGGGAGTTTTTGCAGGGGCAGGGAGATGCCAGGACGATTCGCACGGTGCCGCTGGTGGCAAATAGAGGGCTGATCACGGATAGAAACGGTGAGCCCCTGGCGGTCAGTACACCGGTGAAATCCCTGTGGGTTAATCCGGGTGAAATTGCAGGTAACGACGTCGCTATCCGTCAACTCGCGATGGAGCTGGAACTGAACCCGGAAGTACTCGGGCGCAACATCGCCAAGAATTCTGGCCGGGAATTTCTGTATGTGAAGAGACGCTTACCACCTGCCGACGCAGACCGCGTTCTTGCCCTGGATATAGATGGGCTCTACGTGCAACAAGAATACCAGCGCTTCTATCCCCAGGGTGAGGTGGCGGCTCACCTGATTGGTTTCAGCAATGTGGATGATGAGGGTCAGGAAGGCCTGGAGCTGGCCTACGACGCTTGGTTACGTGGAGTGCCGGGGCGTCTACAGGTAATGAAGGACCGACGTGGCCACATTATCGAGGAACTCAATACCATTCAGACCGCCCAAGCCGGCAAACTCCTGGAGCTCAGTATCGATTTTCGCCTGCAGAATCTGGCCTATAGAGAGTTAAAGGCAGAATATATCACCAGGCGGGCAAAATCGGCGACGGTGGTAGTGCTGGATGTTGCGACCGGTGAAGTGCTGGCAATGGCCAACCAGCCTTCCTATAACCCGCACAATAAAGTCAACATAACGGATTTCAGTGTGCTGCGTAACCGGGCAATCACCGATGTCTTCGAACCCGGTTCGACAATCAAGGCCTTCACCATAGCAGCCGCCTTGGAAACCGGCATCTATCGTATGGATACTGTGATCGAGACCAGTCCGGGTTGGATGATGGTCAGTGGCAACACAATCAGAGATATTTTCAACTATGGCACCCTGACCGTCGAAAAAGTCATTACGAAATCCAGCAATATCGGCGCCAGCAAAATAGCCCTGGAGATCGGCGCGGAACCGATTAGAGATTTATTGGAAAGAGTAGGATTTGGCCAGGTCACCGGTACCGGGTTTCCTGGAGAACGCAGTGGGGTACTGCCTAATCCACGACGATGGAGTCGGATAGGAACGGCGACATTATCTTATGGATACGGGCTTTCCGTATCGGCACTGCAGCTCGCCCAGGCGTATTCGGTTATTGCCGACGGTGGCATCAAAAAGCCGGTCACGCTCTTAAAGTTGGATGCGGATAGCGTGGCGTCTTTGCCCAGGGAACGGGTGCTGAGCGCCGTGATTAGCAGACAGCTGCTAACCGCGCTGGAGACTGTTGTGGACAAGAGTCGCGGTGGTGCAGTGCTGGGGGCAAACATTCCCTTCTACTCGGTGGCTGGAAAATCCGGCACGGCTCATGTTGTAGGCGAATTCGGCTATGAAGAAAATCTTCATAACTCTTTATTCGTGGGATTGGTGCCGGCTTCAAATCCCAGGCTCGTCATTGTCGTCGTAGTCAATGAGCCTAAAGGCGAAGAGCATTATGGGGGCCAGGTGGCGGCTCCGGTGTTTTCAAGAATAGCCGCCGGCGCCATGAGACTGTTAAATGTTTCGCCGGACAAAATTCCCGTCACCCCTTCGAGGGAGCTAAGGTCACTGTCGCCATGAATACAGCAGAACAACTGAATTCACACGCCAGCCTGCTCGATCTCATCACCGATCTGGTGGAGTCTACCGATGCCATCCCCGATGCCGCCAGCATAATGATTACGGGTGTTCAGCTGGACAGCCGGCTGCTGCGCGAAGGCGACCTGTTTCTAGCCTGTTTTGGACGTAATCATGATGCGCGTGACTATATCGATAAAGCCATCGATGTAGGTGTTGCGGCGATATTGGCCGATGCCGACGACAACTGGGAGGGCGTGCAGGTGATTGGCAATGTGCCGGTTGTGGCGATAGATAACCTGCCGGCGAAAATTAGTGAAATCGCCGCACGTTTCTATTCTCGCCCCAGTGAAAAACTCACGGTGATAGGAATCACCGGAACCAATGGAAAAACCAGCTGCAGCCAGTTCATCGCCCAGGCGCTAGCCGAGGCGAATTTCAAATGTGGCCTCATCGGTACTTTGGGCTACGGCATTTATGGCGATCTCAAGGAAACCCAACTAACAACACCCGATGCCGTGTTTACCCAGATGGCGCTTGCGGAAATGGTAGTCGACGGCGTCGATCCGGTGGTGATGGAGGTTTCATCCGTCGGTCTGCATCAAAAACGAGTGAAGAAAGTTCAGTTCGAGACAGCAATATTTACGAATTTGACTCGAGATCATCTCGATTATCACGGGAGTATGGAAGCCTATGCTGAAAACAAGAAGAAACTGTTTACCGCGAAGGGCCTGAAGCATGCCATCGTCAATCTTGATGATCCCTACGCCTTGTCGATTATTAATAGTATTGCGAAGGGGGTCGAAGTCTCCACCTACAGTATCAACAAGTCGATCGCCACGGTGCATGCGGAGGAATTGAGTTTGAATCGCCACGGTTTCGAGGCGCGAATATGTACTCCCATTGGCAGCGGGATAGTTAAAGGCAGGCTCATCGGCTATTTTAATTTCAGTAATCTGCTGGCGGTAACCGCTGCGCTTCTCAGCTATTTGCCCGCCAGGAAGGAAGTCAATATCGATGAACTGTGCCAGGGAATTTCTAATCTCAAACCGGTAAATGGTCGCATGGAAATTATCGGCGATAGTGAAGAGATTACTGCGATGGTCGATTATGCGCACACCCCGGACGGGCTTCGCGCCGCCCTCAGTGGCCTCAGGGATCACTTCGAGGGAAATATCTGGTGCGTATTTGGCTGTGGTGGAAATCGGGACAAGGGCAAGCGGCCGATGATGGGAGAGATCGCCGAAAAATATGCCGATAGATTAATTATCGCAGATGACAACCCCAGGAAGGAGAAAGGTGAGGAAATAGTCCAGCACATATTGAGCGGAATAAATAATAAATCTGCGGTGACGGTCTTGCGAGACCGGGCGCAAGCGATTGAATTTGCCATCGAGAATGCGCAAGCCGGTGATGTCGTCCTGGTGGCGGGAAAAGGTCATGAAACTTATCAGGATATTGGTGGCAACAAGCTGATTTTTAGTGATGCCAATCAGGTTCGATTGGCCTTGCAGAAACGCAGCAAGAGTTCACGGGGCAGCTGAAAGGATTTGATTGAAACAATGACTTTATCTTTGCTTGTTGAAGAGATTGGCGGTGAACTCACTGGCGCTGACCTCGAGTTTTCATGCCTGTCTACAGACACCCGAACGCTCGCCCGCGGGTCGCTCTATCTTGCACTGGCGGGTGATAATTTCGACGGCAATGAGTTCGTCAACGCTGCGGCGGAGAAAGGCGCCTGCGCGGCTGTGGTTAGTCGAGAGCTTGAATCGACAATCCCAACATTGAGGGTTGTCGATACCCACGTGGCTCTGGGTAAAATTTCGGCGCTTAATCGTAAGCGAAGTCGGGCCAAGGTCATTGCCCTCACCGGTAGCCAGGGCAAAACCACGGTTAAGGAAATGTTGGGGGCAATTCTGAGTGCAGCAGGAGAGACGCTTATCACCCAGGCCAATCTGAATAATACGATTGGGGTGCCGCTTACCTTGTTGGATCTGGAACCCAGCCATGACTTCGCCGTTATTGAAATGGGAGCAAATAGTGCAGGAGAGATTGGCTTCAGCGCCAGGCTTACACAGCCTGATATAGCCCTGATTACGAACGCGAGTGCTGCCCACATCGAGGGCTTCGGCAGCCTCGAAGGCATTGTCTCGGCGAAAGGGGAAATAATCGATGCGCTCGGCGCTGAGGGATTGTTAATACTGAATGCCGATGATGCCCATGTCCATGACTGGATGCTAAGGGCGGGAAGCAGGCGCACGGTTTTATTTTCTACGGAACTCGGGCGCGAAAATGCCGACTACAGTTGCAGCGATATCGCCCTGGGTGCAAGAGGAAAAGTTTCCTTCAATTTGATCACACCCATGGGGCAGCGCCGGATTGCCATTAAACTGCTCGGTGTGCACAACGTAGCGAATTCAGTTGCCGCCGCAGCAACTGCGATCGAGGCGGGCGCAAGTCTGGATCAGGTCGAATCGGGACTCGCCTCTCTGCAACCGGTGCCAGGGCGCATGCATCCATTGGCAGGGGTGAATAATAGCTGCCTAATAGATGACAGTTATAACGCCAGTCCGAGTTCATTCAGGGCCGCCATCGATGTGCTCGGCTCCTGTTCAGGTCTTAGGTTTTTGATCGCCGGCGATATGAAAGAAATGGGCAAGGCGTCGGAGTCGGCGCACAGCGGCGTTGGTGAATACGCGGCGAAGGCTGGCATAGACAAGCTGTGGGCTGTTGGCGAGCAGAGTGAATTTACAGTGAAGGCCTTCGGCTCAGGTGGCAGGCATTTTTCTAAGATGGGTGAGTTGATGACCGCATGCCAAGATATGGCAAGCTCGGATGTGACATTTTTAGTAAAGGGTTCGCGGGGAGCCGGGATGGACGCGGTGGTAAAAGTTTTGCGTGAGAGTGAGGAATTCTAATGCTGATTTGGTTATCAGACTATCTAATGCAGTTAAATAGCAATTTTGCTGTCCTCCAGTACATCACAGTGAGGGGTATTTTCAGCATTCTTACTGCCATGGCCGTGTCCCTGCTCATCGGACCGTGGATGATACGACGCCTGAATTATCACCAGATAGGCCAGGTGGTTCGGGATGATGGACCAGAGTCTCACTTCAGTAAAGCCGGTACGCCAACGATGGGCGGTGCGCTGATCCTGGTGAGCATCGCCATCAGTACCTTGCTGTGGTCAGACCTGAGTAATCATTATGTCTGGACGGTATTGCTGGTGACAGTGGCATTCGGGGCGGTGGGATGGGTTGATGATTATCGCAAGGTGTTTGAACAAAACACCGTGGGATTATCCGCTAGGTGGAAATATTTCTGGCAGTCCCTGATTGGATTAACTGCCGCTATCGTTCTCTACTATACCGCGCAGAGTCCGGTCGAAACGCAGTACATCATTCCATTTTTTAAAGATGTAGCGGTCGATGTCGGCGTGCTCTATATCGTCATTACCTATTTTATGATTGTGGGATTTAGCAACGCCGTTAATCTTACCGATGGCCTGGACGGACTCGCGATTCTACCGACGGTAATGGTGGGTGGCGCGCTGGGCCTGATTGCTTATCTTGCCGGGCACAGTGAGTTTTCCGCCTACTTGAATATTCCCAATGTCTCTGGAGCCGGTGAAATTGTGATTTTTGCCGGCGCCCTGATGGGCGCGGGACTTGGTTTTCTCTGGTTTAACACCTACCCGGCGCAAATATTTATGGGTGACGTCGGTGCCCTGGCTCTGGGTGCGTCACTGGGCGTGATGGCGGTGATCTCACGCCACGAAATTGTTCTCTTCATCATGGGCGGCATCTTTGTCATGGAAACTGCTTCGGTGATTTTACAAGTGGCTTCGTTCAAATTAACCGGCAAACGAATTTTCAGAATGGCACCGCTGCATCATCACTTTGAATTGAAAGGCTGGCCAGAGCCCCGCGTAATTGTACGCTTCTGGATTATTACGGTGATGCTGGTTTTATTTGGGCTGGCGACATTGAAGCTTCGTTAACGGCGGACGGGACAGACCCGGATGGTGGACTCAGAGGTGGCTCACTCAGCGACACAATCGGCAAGCCTAATTGTTGGTCTAGGCAGCACTGGCCTGTCCTGCGCGAAGTATTTTGCTGCCCGCGGGCGCGCCTTCAAGGTGGTCGATAGTCGCCTCGATCCGCCCTCACTGGCGGAGCTAAAGCGGCTAATGCCCGAGATTGAATGCGAACTGGGTGAGTTTTCGCTGCAGACATTTTTGACTGCCACTGAGCTGCTTGTTAGTCCGGGGGTAAGTCTAAAAACCCCAGAGATTGTAGCCGCACAGAATACCGGGGTTGCGGTCAGCGGGGATATCGATATTTTCTCTAAGGTTGTGACGGCGCCAATCGTGGCTGTTACCGGTTCCAATGGCAAGAGTACAGTGGTAGCGATGCTGACTGAAATTTTACGCGAGGCAGGAAAGAACTTCGGCCTGGGTGGAAACCTGGATGGGGTAAATTTCAAGCCCGTGCTGGATTTATTGACCGAGGACAGCAGGGATCTTTACCTGTTAGAAGTATCGAGTTTTCAATTGGAAACAGTCGAAAACCTGGGCGCTGAAGTGGCGGTATTGTTAAACCTCAGCGAAGATCATATGGATCGCTACGAGAATCTGACTGAGTATCACGAGGCGAAACAGCGGATCTTCAATGGTTGCAAGCAGATCGTAGTCAATCGTGACGAACACCATAGCTACCCCTCAAGAAAAATGAACGTACCGGTGTGGGAATTTGGGTTTAGCCGACCGGGTGTTAACGGTTTGGGGGTGTTGGAAGAAGACGGCGATCAATACCTGGCTTATCAGTTTGAAAAGATCGTATCGGTTAATGAGTTGAAAGTGTTTGGCCAGCACAATATTTCGAATGTGCTTGCGGCGAGTGCGATAGCGATGGCATTGGGAATAGACCTCAAGCAAATTAGGGCTGCCATCACAGAATTTTCCGGGTTGCCCCACCGCTGTCAGTGGGTAAGAAATGTGTCAGGCATTGAATTTTACAATGATTCAAAAGGTACTAACGTGGGTGCGACCATGGCTGCGGTTGAGGGCCTGGGGCAAAGAATCTCCGGACACATCGTCTTGATTGCGGGGGGTGTGGGCAAGGGTGCCAATTTTAAACCCCTGGTGCCAGTAATTAATCGATGGGGAAAGGAAGTGATTCTTATCGGGCGGGATGCGGTGGAGATGGCTGCGAGTTTTGATGCCGACATTCGAACCTACTTTGCAATTGACATGGAAGATGCCGTTGCAGTTGCGCTGGACCATGCCGAACCTGGCGATGCGGTCCTGCTCTCACCTGCCTGTGCGAGTTTCGATATGTTCGATAATTTTCAACACCGCGGCCAGGCATTTATTCAATCCGTGGAGGGCCTGCAATGAGCATGGCTGGCACAGTAAGCAGGCGGCCAGGGCGGGGAATGCCGGGGCTGAAACTGTCAGCGCCACAGTCCTTGAATTCCCTGCTATTAATCACGGGAATTCTATTGCTAGGCGGATTGCTGATGATGACATCGGCGTCCATAGAAATTGCCAGCAGTCAGTTTGGTGACCCTTTCTATCACCTCAAGCGACAGGCCATCTTCGCGGTGATTGGCTTGCTGGTAGCGATCATCACCTTACATGTGCCGATTAAAACCTGGCGCAGTTATAGCTGGTTTTTGCTAATGGCTTCCTATGGACTCTTACTCCTGGTGTTCGTACCCGGTGTCGGCAAGGTCGTAAACGGTAGTGCCAGGTGGATCGATCTGGGTTTCATTAATCTGCAACCATCCGAGCTTGCCAAGGTATTTATCGTGATCTACCTGGCTTCTTTCCTTGAGCGTCATCTGGATGAAGTGCGCGAGAAATGGTCGGGGTTTTTTAAACCATTGGCGGTGATCTTCGCGGCGGTGGTACTCCTGCATTTCGAGCCGGATCACGGAGTCATGGTGATACTGATGCTGACCGCATTCAGCATGATTTTTCTGGCCGGCGCCAAACTTTATCGATTCTTCCTGATGCTGATACTTTGTGTCGGTGCAGTGGCTTCCCTCGCCATCATGAAGCCCTATGTGATCGTCCGGCTTTCTTCTTTCCTGAATCCCTGGGCGGCGGAAAATGTCTACGGTGGTGGCTATCAACTGACCCAGGCCTTGATCGCGTTTGGGCGCGGCGAATGGTTCGGAGTAGGCCTGGGAAACAGCATTCAGAAACTCTATTTTCTGCCTGAGGCGCACAATGACTTCGTGCTCGCCATAATCGGCGAAGAACTGGGTTTGTTTGGTGTTGCCGTCATCGTGCTGCTTTTTTGTCTGTTGGTGATGAACGCCTTTGCCATCGGCAAAGCCGCACATCTTAAGAATCGATTGTTCGCGGCATTCTTTGCCTATGGTCTGGGCTTGCTGTTCGCCGGCCAGGCGATGATCAATATCGGTGTCAATATAGGCCTGTTACCGACCAAGGGGCTAACCCTGCCCTTCTTGAGTTATGGCGGTGCCAGTCTGATTGTGAGTTGCTTCATGGTGGCATTACTGGTGCGTATTCAGTATGAGACGGAATGCTTTTCCGCCAGGGAAGTTGCTCAGTGAGTCTGAACCCGATTGCGGATAATACCAGCATCCTCATCATGGCGGCGGGTACGGGCGGCCACATATTTCCGGCCCTGTCGATTGCACAAAAACTTGCGGCCAAAGGCGTGCGCACAGAGTGGTTAGGCACCGCCAGCGGAATGGAAAATGAGTTGTTAGCCGATACCGACATTGCGATTCATACCATTTCCGTGCAAGGACTCAGGGGCAAGGGCATCGCCCGTAAACTGATGGCGCCGTTTATGCTGGCACGGGCTTTGGTTCAATCGATTTTTGTTATCAGCCGGGTAAAACCGCGGTGTGTACTGGGCATGGGAGGTTATGTTTCTGGCCCCGGTGGCATCGCGGCAAAATTAATGGGGAAGCGATTGTTAATTCATGAACAAAATGCCGTCGCCGGTGCGACAAACAAAATTCTTGCGAAATTTGCCGATCGCGTTTTCGAGGCCTTTCCCAATACATTTGCGCAAAACGAAAAAGTGATTCATACCGGCAATCCGCTGAGAGAGGAAATTGTTGCCATAGCGAAAGGGAAGCAGGGATCAGGTTCCGCTGCATCGACATCGACATCGGACGCGCCCTTGCAGATTCTTGTCTTGGGCGGAAGCCAGGGAGCGGCGGCCATTAACGCAGCCATTCCTGAGATGCTGGCGCGTTGGGGTAGCGACAATCCACCGAAGACCTATCACCAGTCGGGTAGCACAACCTTCGATGAAACCCGGAAGCTGTACCAGTCCCTGAGCATCGAAATTAGCAATGACAACAGACTCGTGCCCTTCATCGATGATATGGCGTCAGCATATCGATGGGCTGATCTGGTCGTGTGCCGCTCCGGCGCTAGCACCGTGTGCGAACTTGCGGCGGTGGGGCTGCCCTCTGTATTAATCCCCTATCCCTACCATAGCGACAATCAGCAGAAAGCGAACGCCGAATGGTTGAGTGATAACGGAGCCGCGTTGTTGATTCAACAGGCCGACCTGACGATTGATTTACTACTGAAAACCTTGAAGGATCTGGACGACGTTCGCAGCCGATTACGCACCATGGCCGAGCGCGCTAGCTCGATCGCGGTGCGAGATGCCTCAGAACGCATAGCCACAGAGTGCCTGGAGTCAGATCATGTCTAAGGCCGGTGCCATGTATGCCATTCCAGAGATGCGGCGAATCAATACCATCCACTTTATTGGCATTGGGGGTGCGGGCATGTGTGGCATCGCCGAGGTATTGTTGAATCAGGGATATGCCATCACCGGTTCAGACTTAAAGCAATCCTCGACTACGGACAGGCTTGCCGCCATGGGGGCGACGATTTTTATCGGTCACGAAGCTGGCAATGTAGAAGATGCGGATGTTGTCGTCTATTCCAGCGCAATCGATTTCAGCAATCCCGAGATTAAGGCCACGAAGAAGCGATCACTTCCCTTAATTCCCCGGGCGGAAATGCTGGCTGAATTAATGCGCTACCGGCATGCCATCGCGATCGCGGGCACCCACGGGAAAACCACAACGACATCTCTGGTGGCTTCCCTGTTAGCAGAGGCTGGCTTAGATCCCACCTTCGTGATCGGTGGCTTGTTGAATAGCGCCGGTACTAACGCCCGACTTGGTGAAAGCCGATATTTAGTGGCAGAAGCGGACGAGAGCGACGCCTCATTTTTACATCTGCAACCGATGGTGGCCGTCGTTACAAATATCGAAGAAGAACATATGGCCACCTACGGCGGAGACTTCGAAAATCTGAAGAAGCACTTTGTCGATTTCCTGCACAATCTTCCCTTCTACGGCCTTGCCGTTTTATGTATCGATGATGTAACGGTAAGGGAAATACTGCCGTCCATCTCCAGACCGAAGCTTACCTATGGATTCTCGAAAGATGCAGACTTCAGGATTGTAAATCTGGTGCAGAATGGCAGAACCACGAATTTCGAGGTACAGCGGCGGGACTTCGGCGAGACCCTCAAGATTACTCTGAATATGCCAGGCCGGCACAACGCCTTGAATGCGACGGCTGCCATCGTTATCGCTAGCGATGAAGGTATTGCCAGCAAGCACATACGCAGCGGCATCAAGAATTTTTCCGGCGTCGGCAGACGCTTCGATGTGCAGGGAGAATTTCAAGTGGAAAATGGCAAGGTGCTGCTGATCGATGATTATGGGCATCACCCTACCGAGGTGGCCGCGACCCTGGAGGCGCTCAGGGATGGCTGGCCGGACAACCGTCTGGTGATGATCTATCAGCCTCACCGCTATAGTCGAACCAAGGATCTCTATGAAGACTTTGTCGATGTACTGTCTGAAGCTGACGTGTTGTTACTGCTGGAAGTGTATGGGGCCGGGGAGAAGAAAATCGCCGGAGCGGACTCGCGCAGCCTCTGTCGCAGCATTCGATTGCGGGGCAAAGTAGACCCCGTTTATGTGCAAAAAGACGAGGATGTACACGGTATTTTGACCGATTTGATCAGGCCGGGGGACATCATTTTGACCCAGGGAGCAGGTAGTGTTGGCCTGCTGGCGAAGGAGTTGGCCCAGAAGGGCTTTGTAAAGCGAGTAATTGATTGATTTAATTGGAAGAATTTTACCAAACTTGGTCAAGAAAAAGAGAAATGAGAACGATAAATAGAGAGGAAATAGTCACTAATTCTGGCCATGTGGTGGTGTTAAAGGGAGGCAACTCTGCGGAGCGGGAAATTTCCCTGTTAAGTGGTGACGCAGTATTTCAGAGCTTGCAACGCCTCGGGGTCAGCTCAAGCGTCATCGATGTTGATGAAAACATCATGGCTCGGCTGCTCGAGACCAGCCCCGACCTGGTTTTTATTATGTTACATGGGGCCGGAGGAGAGGATGGTGTGATTCAGGGTTTTCTGGAAACCATGAACCTCTCCTACAGTGGTAGCAATGTACTGTCCTCGGCCCTGGCCATGGACAAGATCAAGAGCAAGTTGCTCTGGCAGAGACTGGGCTTGAATACGGCAGAGTTTTTACAGTTGACTCCGGCCAGTGACTGGCAATCGGTACTCGATCAGTTGGGCACGGTGGTTGTTAAACCTGTAAACGGTGGGTCCAGTCTTGGCATTGCAATTGTAAGTGATGCGGATTCACTACAAAAACAATATGAAATTGCGACCGAATACGATCCGAATGTGATGGCGGAGCGATATATCGAAGGTAAGGAGTTCTCTATTACGGTGCTTGGCGAAGAATTATTGCCTGCAATACAGCTGGAAACGTCGCGACAGTTTTTCGATTTCGATGCCAAGTATGTAGATAAAGGCACGAACATTATCTGTCCGCCTGACTTGTCTGAGAACAAGCTGCGAGAATTGGATGAACTGGCACTCAAGGCCTACCAGAGTTTGGATTGTGAAGGTCTTGCCAGAGTTGATGTGATGCAGGATCAAGATGAAAGTTTCTTTTTATTGGAAGTGAATACGGTGCCGGGTATGACCAGTCATAGCTTCGTGCCGATGGCAGCGAACCAGGCTGGAATGGATTTTGATGAGTTGTTACTACGGATTCTGGAATGCGAGCTGAACAAGTGAATTCGGAGTGAAGCAACAGCCTGCTGGAGCGCAGTCAGAACAAAGGGTAAATCGGTGCTGGTGACGGTGCCGACACGGTGAGTGAACTAGAGAAATCATGAGAGCTGAAGCGAGATTCAAAAGTACCGGTAGGGGCGTTCATTCAAGCCGCAGCCTGTCCCTGGGTGGTAATCGGCCGCTTAAACCCAGGTATTCGCAAAAAAGGATACAGCTACTGTGGTTCGTACTACTCCTAAGTGCGGGTCTGCTATTCCAGCAAAACTCCCGGGATATCGCCGCATATGTTAATCGCCCGATAGCAAAAGTTCGAATTGAAAATCAATGGCAACAGCTTGACGAGGCGGAAGTGAGGTCCTTGCTTGCCCCCTTTATCGGCACCGGCTTTTTCAATTTTGATGTATCAGGAGTAAAGCAGGCCCTGCAGCAACATCCCTGGATTGCTACGGCTTCAGTAAAACGAATCTGGCCAGACAGTGTCGCCCTCAATATCACCGAGCAGGTTGCGATTGCGAGATGGGGAGATAGGCAATTGTTAAATCAGTACGGAGAAATTTTCGAACCCCATGCCGTCGATCAATACGCGGCACTGCCTCGACTCAGGGGGCCGGATGCATCCCAATTCCAAGTGATGGAACAGTACCAGTTGATGAACCAGATTTTATTTCCAGCGGGATTGCGACTAAATGGCTTGTTTCTTAGCTCTCGTGGCAGCTGGAACTTAACTCTGAATGAGCATATGTACGTTAGTGCGGGTCGCGGAGAAGTAGGCGAAAAACTGGAGCGCTTTGTCAGGTTTTATGACGGCCAGGATGTACTGCATGCGAAACGGTTTCGTACGATCGACTTGAGGTACGGCAACGGCATTGCAATAGCGAGTGCAAATCAGGAATTAACATCGGTGGCAATAAGGTGAATCTGTTGCGATTAACGCACATCATACCAATTGACAGGGCGTCGCCACCTGGGGATTACAAGCTATGAATGAAGCAGTCGGCGGAAATATGATAGTCGGGTTGGATATTGGCACCTCGAAGGTGGTTGCCATCGTGGGCGATATAAAACTCGATGGTAGTCTCGATATTATTGGCATCGGCAGTCATCGCTCCAGGGGTCTCAAGAAGGGCACCGTAGTGAATATCGAGTCTACCGTCGAGTCGATTCAGCGGGCCATAGAAGAGGCAGAATTGATGGCTGGTTGTCAGATTCATTCCGTGTACGCCGGCGTTGCCGGCAGCCATATTCGCAGCATGAATTCACACGGCATCGTCGCCATTCGCGATGGCGAAGTGATGCGACCAGACATCGAACGGGTAATAGATGCGGCTCAGGCTGTCGCCATTCCCGCGGATCAGAGAGTTCTCCATATCTTGCCCCAGGAATACATCATCGACTCCCAGGAGGGCGTCAAAGAGCCTCTCGGTATGTCCGGTGTCAGACTGGAGGCCAAAGTACATCTCGTAACCTGTGCGATAAATGCGGTGCAGAACATCGAAAAATGTATTAAACGCTGCGGTCTGGAGACAGACGAGATTATTCTCGAGCAGCTGGCATCAAGCTATTCCGTGCTTACCGACGATGAAAAAGAGCTGGGCGTATGTCTTGTCGATATCGGTGGTGGAACGACCGATATAGCAATTTTTACCGAAGGCGCGATACGGCACACGGGTGTCATTCCAATCGCTGGTGATCAGGTTACCAATGATATTGCGATGGCACTGCGCACTCCGACTGAAAATGCCGAGGAGATAAAAATTAAATATGCCTGTGCACTGACCCAACTGGCGAGTGCAGGTGAAGCGATCAAGGTACCCAGTGTGGGAGACCGGCCACCTCGTGAATTATCACGTCAGGCACTGGCCGAAGTTGTCGAACCGCGTTATGACGAACTGTTTACCCTGGTACAGGCCGAGTTGCAGCGTAGCGGGTTCGAAAACCTGCTCGCGGCCGGTGTGGTATTAACCGGAGGCACCAGCAAAATGGAGGGTGTTGTCGAACTGGCGGAAGAGATTTTCCATGCGCCGGTGAGGATTGGAACTCCTCATAAAGTCAATGGATTAGCCGATATTGTTAAGAATCCAATTTATTCTACCGGCGTTGGGTTGTTGCTATATGGGTTGAAGCAGTATCAGGAGAGAGGTGGGTTCGAAGCGAAAAAAGAACCGCAAGTTCAAATGGTGGACAGGGTGAAAAACTGGTTTCAGGCAAAATTTGTGTAGTTTTAACAATCAACTCATTTGTAGAATTTAAGACGAAGGGGGCTATATGTTCGAATTAGTCGAAAACTTACCGCAGAACGCAGTAATAAAAGTGATAGGCGTCGGTGGCGGTGGCGGTAATGCCGTTCATCACATGATCAATAATCAAGTAGAAGGCGTGGAGTTTATTTGCGCCAATACTGATGCGCAGGCTCTCAGCAATCTGAAAGCGAAAACCATTTTGCAGATGGGAAGCAATATCACCAAGGGTCTGGGCGCGGGATCCAATCCCGAGATAGGTCGGCAAGCTGCGCTGGAGGACCGTGATGAAATCGCAGAAATTTTATCCGGTGCAGACATGGTATTTATCACCGCCGGCATGGGGGGTGGTACCGGTACCGGCGCCGCTCCGATTGTAGCCGAAGTCGCGAAGGAGATGGGAATTCTCACCGTTGCGGTGGTGACCAAACCTTTCCCCTTCGAAGGCAAGAAACGCTCTGCGATCGCAGACCAGGGCATCCAATTGCTGTCCGAAAATGTCGATTCGCTAATTACCATTCCCAATGAAAAACTCCTGGATGTACTCGGTAAAGATGCATCCCTGTTGGAGGCATTCAAGGCTGCCAATGATGTCTTGTTAGGCGCAGTTAAGGGCATAGCCGATCTGATCATGCACCCGGGTATGATCAATGTTGATTTCGCCGATGTTAAGACAGTGATGTCAGAGATGGGCATGGCGATGATGGGTACCGGCATGGCTAGCGGTGAAGGCCGCGCCCGTGAGGCGGCGGAGTCAGCGATTCGTAGTCCGTTGCTGGAAGATGTAAATCTTCAGGGTGCACGGGGAATTCTCGTCAACATAACAGCGGGTGAAAACTTGTCGCTTGGAGAATTCTCTGAAGTAGGCGATACCATCGAAGAATTTGCCTCTGACGACGCCACGGTTGTAGTTGGTACTGTTATCGATCCTTCTCTGGATGCCGAGATGCGTGTGACTGTGGTTGCGACCGGGCTTGCAAGCTCCCATGAGAGACCCAAGAAAGTGGTGGATAATACCGATTTTGACGGCACCACGGATTATCGACAACTCGACACCCCGGCGATTATGAGGAAACGAAAGGCTGGAGAGAGAGCACCATTGATGGCGCAAGCCATCGGTGGCGAAGCCGACATGGATTATCTGGATATTCCTGCTTTTCTACGCAAACAGGCAGATTAAGGGATTGCAAGCAGGGACAACTGGCACCCAGTTATTGGGTTCTGCTCCCATATTTGATACTATGCGGCAGTTTTGCTGCAGAAACGGTTGTCTGAGTCGGGAACTGTGCCGATTGTCCGGTCTGCTGATGTGTTGAGAGGCTCCATGGTAGCCCTCGTGGGAAGATAAGATGTCGTTTTGGCACCATGTCAACAATGGCTTCGTGTCCCGACTACGCCCAGGATAAGAAAAGGTCCACATAAACCTATGCTACTGCAAAGAACACTCAAGAATGTCATTCGGGCCACAGGTGTTGGCCTGCACACCGGTGAGAAAGTGTATCTCACCCTACGACCCGCTCCAGTCAACTCAGGCATTATCTTCACCCGCATCGACCTGGATCCGACGGTGCAAATCGAGGCCCGGACCTGCAACGTTGGAGAGACCAACCTGTCGACCACCCTGGTCAAGGATGGGGTTCGAATTTCTACGGTAGAACATTTGATGTCTGCCATGTCCGGCCTGGGAATCGATAATGCTTATGTCGATGTGAGCGCGCCCGAAGTCCCTATAATGGACGGTAGTGCTGGGCCCTTCGTGTTTTTGATTCAGTCCGCGGGTATAGAGGAACAGTCGGAACTGAAAAAATTTATTAGAATTAAGCGCCCCATCAGACTCGAACAGGGGGACAAGTGGGTGAGTCTGGAGCCGTTCGATGGCTTCAAGGTAAGCTACACATTACTCTATGACCATCCCGTTTATAAGAAGCACACCACCAGCGCAACTATCGACTTCTCCACCACCTCCTTCGTCAAAGAAGTAAGTCGTGCCAGGACCTTCGGATTCATGCATGAGTTCGAAGAACTCAGAAATCGCAACCTGGCGCTTGGCGCAAGTATGGATAACGCCATTGCCGTCGGTGATTACAAGGTTCTGAACGAAGACGGTTTGCGCTACGAAGATGAATTCGTGAAGCACAAAATCCTTGATTCTATTGGTGATTTATATCTCCTGGGCAATAGCCTGATTGGCGAGTTCAAGGGACATAAATCTGGACATGCTCTCAATAATGCTTTATTAAGAATACTCGAAGTTAATGAAGATGATTGGGAAATTGTCAGTTTCGATAGCGAAACCAATATACCTATTTCCTACATGAAACCCGTGCTGGCGACCTAGATAGCTGGTACATCCCTAAGACTCTGTTTCTTATAGAAATAAATCAGAGGTTCCCTAGGCCTTGATAATTCCTGCATTGGCCCCAATTGCTGTAACAGCCTAGTTTAGACAACGTGTAATTATGAAAGTTATTCTGGTCGACCAACGTCACGGTCACACGAAAACCATCGTCCTCAAGGGTTGGCTGAAAGGCCTGCTTTCCGTCTGTTTTCTGGGCGCACCCGTTGCGCTGGGTTATTTTGGCTACCAGCTCGCCGTCTCCCAGGAATCCCCGATTGTTACCGAGGAAGCCGCTCAAAATTGGGATCGTCAAATCAAATTGCAATCCGAGCAGCTCGAGAGCATCAAATTGGAGTCAGAGCAACAGTTGGAAGCTTTGACGCTCAGGCTCGCCACGCTGCAGGCGCGACTGGTGCGTCTGGATGCGGTGGGCGAACGCATCACTTCCATAGCCAATCTTGACAATGGTGAATTCGATTTTAGCCAGCCCATCGCTATCGGCGGTCCGAGCACGGGGAGCTCCGTACCCTACACCTCCGCGAGTTTCAGCAATGCGGTGGCGCAATTAGAGAGACAGCTGGAAGATCGCCAGCAGCAGTTGGAGATCCTCGAAGGGCTTATGGTGGACCGCAAGATACGGTCCGATGTATTCGTAGCTGGACGGCCAGTGGCGCGGAGTTGGCTGGTTTCCAGATTTGGTCAACGCCTCGATCCCTTTACCGGTCGCCTCACATTTCACACCGGACTGGATTTCAGCACCGGTCGTGCGGGTTCGGATATCAATACCGTCGCAGCCGGCGTGGTAACCTGGTCGGGCCCGAGGTCTGATTATGGGCTCATGGTTGAGGTTAATCATGGCAATGGTTACGCCACCCGTTACGCCCATGCCGAAAAACTGCTGGTAGATGTCGGCGATATCGTCAAGAAAGGTCAGAACATCGCCCTGGTGGGCTCCACCGGCAGAACCACGGGACCCCACGTCCACTTCGAAGTCTACAAAAATGGCAGGGTCGTGGATCCAGCCGCCTATATTCATCGCACCGTAAGATAGATTCCTCTCCAGAAAGTTTAGTGTTCTCAGGTCGTGCATTCATCGATTTATCGATTGATGCGCGATAATAAACAACCATGTCAGATCCAATATCCAGATAAACATCATGAATATACTTAGCAAAATATTTGGTAGCAGCAACTCCAGAAAGCTGAAGAAAACCGAACGTACGGTCGCGATCATTAATAAATTTGAGGAGCCGACCGCGTCTCTGTCTGATGATGAACTCAAGCACAAAGCAGACGAATTCAGGCAGCGATACGAGTCAGGAGAATCTCTCGATGCCATCTTGCCCGAGGCCTTCGCCGTGGTGCGAGAGGCAAGCCAGCGGACCATGCAGCTGCGCCCTTTCGATGTGCAGATGATCGGCGGCATAGTGCTGCACGAAGGCAGTATTTCTGAAATGAGAACCGGTGAAGGCAAGACTCTGATGGCAACATTACCGGCATATCTGAATGGCCTTACCGGGAGGGGTGTGCATATTGTCACGGTGAATGATTATCTTGCGGATCGCGATGCGAACTGGATGCGTCCTATCTACGAATTTCTCGGTTTAAGCGTTGGCATTATTAAGTCCGGGCAAAGTCCAGAAGAGAAGAAGGCGGCTTATCAGTGCTCGATTATCTATGGCACCAACAATGAATTCGGATTCGATTACCTGCGCGACAACATGGCATTTCGACTCGACGACAAAATGCAGGGCGAGTTGAATTTTGCCATCGTCGATGAGGTGGATTCGATTCTGATCGATGAGGCCAGGACGCCTCTGATTATTTCGGGTGCCGCAGAAGACAGCTCCAAACTTTACCTGGCGATCGATAATTTTGTTCCGCGCATGGAGAAGGGTGTCAAACAAGAAAAGACCAAGATGGAGATGATGGATAAGAACTATGTGCCGGAAGAATCGGGACATTTCACCGTCGATGAGAAAAGCCGTCAGGTAGAATTGACGGAAGCAGGTCATGAGTTCGTTGAAGATCTGTTGATTCAAAAGAAATTATTGCTGGATGGAGAGTCCCTGTATTCAGCGACAAATTTGTCGCTGTTGCACCATGTACACGTGGCTTTAAAGGCCCACTACCTCTTTCACAGGGATGTTGAGTACATTGTTCAGAACAAACACATCGTATTAATCGATGAGCACACGGGTCGAACCATGGAGGGTCGCCGACTATCGGAAGGCTTGCACCAGGCGCTGGAAGCAAAAGAAAGGCTGGAAATTCAAAGTGAAAGCCAGACCCTGGCTTCGACCACTTTCCAGAATTATTTTCGGCTCTACAATACCCTCTCCGGTATGACCGGTACCGCCGATACAGAGGCCTATGAATTCAGCGAAATTTACGGACTGAATGTCGTTGTTATCCCAACCAATATGCCGATGATAAGGGACGACGCCAATGATTTGATTTATCTGACGATGGAAGAAAAATTTGAAGCCATAGTGAAAGACATTACCGAGCTCAGCGCCAAGGGGGCCCCCATTTTAGTTGGCACCGCATCGATTGATACATCGGAAATACTGTCGGCATTTTTAACCAAGAAAAAAATCAAGCATGAAGTATTGAATGCGAAATTCCATGAAAAGGAAGCCCAGATAATCGCCGAGGCCGGTCGGCCCGGCGTCGTAACCATCGCTACCAACATGGCTGGCCGTGGCACCGATATTGTACTTGGCGGTAAATGGGAAGCCGAAATCGCCGAACTCGATAATCCCAGCGAGAACGAAGTGCAAAAAATAATGACTGCCTGGCGGCAGCGACATGATCAGGTGATCGCCGCCGGTGGTCTGCACATAATCGGCACGGAACGCCATGAGTCGCGGCGTATTGACAACCAGTTACGGGGGCGTTCCGGACGCCAGGGCGACCCGGGTTATTCAAGATTTTATTTGTCTATGGAAGATAACTTGCTGCGAATATTCGCCACCGACGGTGTTAAAAATTTCATGCGTCGCCTGGGAATGGAACGGGGTGAAGCGATTGAACACGGCATGGTCACACGTTCGATAGAAAAAGCCCAACGCAAGGTAGAAGGGCGTAACTTCGATATCCGTAAACAATTGCTCGAATATGACAACGTGGCGAACGATCAACGCACGATAATTTATCGTCAGCGTAACGAATTGTTGGCCAGTGATGATGTATCAGAGTTGTTGAGCGATATGCGCGAAGAAGTCGTCGATAAATTGGTAGACGACTACATGCCACCCCAGAGTATCCCTGAACAATGGGATGTAGAGGGATTAGAGCAGGCCATCGAAACCGGGTTTGGCACCAAGCAGGCGTTGCAATCCTGGTTAGATGAAGATGATCAGCTTTATGAGGAACAGCTAAAGATAAAAATTGTTGAAGTGCTGGCCAAGGAATATCAAGAGAAATGCGCCATTGTTGGTGACAAGATGCGTCTGTTCGAAAAACAGATTACATTACAGATACTGGATGGTTTATGGAAGGACCATCTTGCCACCATGGATCATCTTCGACAGGGTATATTCCTGCGCAGTTATGGCGGCAAGAATCCACGGCAGGAATACAAGCGCGAGGCATTCGCCCTGTTTCAGGAATTGATGATGAATCTGCAGCATGAAGTCACTAAAGTGTTGAGTCATGTCAAAATCCGCCAGGAAGATGAAGCAGATGCAATCGAGCGCCAGCGCGAACAGGAAAGAGTCAGGGATAGAGTCAGCTACCAGCACCAGGCGGTCTCTGCGCTCGCCAAGGCTGAGTCGGCCGAATCCCCGGCGGCAGCCGAGGCCGCACAGCGCCAGCAGCCGTTGCGACGGGAGACACCGAAGGTAGGTAGAAATGAACCTTGTCCCTGTGGGTCCGGAAAGAAATACAAGACCTGCCACGGCCGTCTATAGCCGATTAGTATGGATATAAACGCGAACAGTTTTTATGAAGTAGCCGGCGTACGACTGGCGGCAGTCGCGAGCAATATCCGCTACGCGGATCGCCTCGACCTGGTGCTGATTGAAATTGCACTCGGTGCTGCTGTTGCCGGTGTGTTTACCCAAAATGCATTCTGCGCGGCGCCGGTGTTACTGGCACGGAAACATTTACAGGCTACGACCAGCAGTTATTTTCTGATTAATACTGGCAACGCCAACGCGGGGACTGGAGCGACTGGGCGTGAGGATGCCTTGCGATGTTGCCAGACGCTAGCGAAGCTTGCCGAAGTGCAAGCCAGCTCGGTGCTGCCTTTTTCAACCGGTGTCATCGGCGAAGCGCTACCAGTGGACAAAATAGAATCCGGCCTGCCCGAGGCAATCGATAAACTCTCTGCCAGCAATTGGCTGCAAGCGGCGACGGGAATTTTAACCACCGACACACGGCCCAAACTAGCCTCGACTCAAATTGAGCTCGACGGCAAGTCGGTGACAATCACCGGCATGGCGAAGGGGTCCGGTATGATTAAGCCCGACATGGCCACCATGCTGGCATTTGTTTTCACGGACGCGCAGATTCATCAGGAACTCCTCGAGCAGAAACTGGCGCAGGCGGTTTCTCACTCCTTTAACCGGATAACGGTCGATGGTGATACCTCGACCAACGACAGTTGCATGCTGGTAGCAACCGGTCACAGCCAGGTGCAGATAGATGCAGGCAATAATTCCGTGAATGAGGAATTTGATCGGGCCCTGAGGCAAATCTTCCAGGAATTGGCAACAGGTTTGATTCGAGATGCCGAGGGGGCGACGAAGTTCATCACCATCAGCGTCAGGCAGGGCGCTTCTACGGAAGAATGCCTGCAGGTGGCCTATACCGTGGCGGAGTCGCCGCTGGTAAAAACCGCCTTCTTTGCATCCGATCCAAACTGGGGCAGGATTCTCGCCGCCGTCGGCAGGTCGGGCCTGAAGGATTTAGCCCTGGACGCTATCGCTATTACGCTTGGGGATGTGTCCCTGATTAGCAACGGTGAGCTGGATCCGAATTATGTCGAGGAAATGGCCCAGATTGAGATGGATAAACAAGAAATCACCATCGAAATCAAGCTGGCCCGCGGACACTGTAGCGAGACCATATGGACCTCCGATCTCTCCTACGACTATGTTAAAATTAATGCCGAATATCGAACTTGAGGTCGTTTGACTACTCCCTCCCCCATTCATGTTGCCGTCGGTGTCCTGCTTAACGCAGCAGGCGAGGTGCTAATCTCCCGGCGCCACCTGGATAGCCATCAGGGTGGGCTGTGGGAGTTCCCTGGGGGCAAGCTGGAATCGGGCGAAGACGTACAGTGCGCACTCAAGCGGGAACTCGAAGAAGAGCTTGGAATCACGCCTCTGCGCTGTTCTCCATTGAAGAAAATCCTCTACCACTACAGCGATAAATCCGTGCTGCTGGATGTCTGGATCATCCCTCAGTTCATTGGCGAGCCGAAAGGTCTCGAAGGACAGGCGGTAGAATGGCGATCTATTCCGACATTGCCGCAGCGGGAATTTCCTGTTGCCAGTGGGCAAATTATCAAGTGCCTGTCCCTGCCCCGTGAGATCGCTATAACCCCCGATGTAAGCAGTTTCGATAGATTGCAAAGTTTATTGCAACTGCTTATAGGACGCGGCCTGAAGCTGATCCAGCTGCGGCAGACCCAATTGGATAGCGCGCAATACCTGGACTGGTTTCGACGCGCCAGGGATAGTTGCGAAGGCAGCGGCGTGGACTTGATATTGAATCAGGACCCGGCCTTACTCGAGCGCTGTTCGACGGCGGGTTTTCATGCGAGTGCCAGTGGCCTGCAGCAGCTCACGCAGCGACCGATAACGGAGGATGCTCTATTCAGCGCATCCTGCCACAATCTCGAGGAGTTACGTAAAGCGGAGGCACTGGGGGCAGATTTCGTGTCACTGTCCCCGGTTTGTCGCACTGAAAAATACGCCGAGGGCGAGCAACTGGGCTGGGACAAATTCCAGGCCCTGGCGGACAAAGTCAGTCTGCCGGTATACGCGCTGGGGGGTATACGGCGCTCGGACAGTGATACCGCCAGGTTTCACGGTGGTCACGGCATCGCCGGCATCAAAACATTTTTATAGACCCAGCGGCAAGCGAGAAAGCCCCCAGTCGCGGATAGCGCCATCTATTTTAGGTAAAAAGTCAAACATTGCCTCCAACTTGCTGATATAAATAGATTTAACCTTCCGAAGATTGGAATTATTTCGCGCTATTTGTGATAAAGTATTTCCTACGCAGGCAGATACAGCTCTGTGGATAAGCAATTTTAGTGGCAGGTGATTTCTGTGATGCCGTTCGCTGAGATTTATGCTAACTAGTTGAAAATGTACGTTTTAATAGCATTAGATGCATCCAAAAACCATGCGTATAGACCGGGTATTCATGTCAATCAACAGCATCTTTCAAAAACTTCCTAAAGTGATCGGCTTCGCTGGGGTTTTTAGCCTCGGTATTGCCCATGCTGATTTCGCTGTGTTGGTGGATACCGCCGTGCTGGTGGAGGCAAATCCACCCCTGGCGGAATCCGGGGAAGGAGAGCCCATCCCGCCCCTGCCAGAAGTGGGAGGTGCGACAAACGCCAGCTATGTCAGCTCGGGAGGCTGGGCCGTAACCGGCACCCTATTTATCGATGCAACCGCGATGGTATTTGATTTCGCTGCGGTCACTTCGGTTTCCAGTGCCATATTGAGTCTGCCGATTGAGGTGGTATATCCTTAAAACGGTGCCGCGGTGCTGGAAATATTTTTCTATGCCGACAACGGCATTGTGGAAAACACAGATTATTCCGCTGGCTTTGTTTTACCCATAGCCGAAGTTGACGCGGCTGGCTTGTCTCAACTCGATATCGACGTGACCGCCGCCGTCAATTCAACCTTGTCCAGCAGTCGGTTTGTAGGATTTAGAATCAGCAGCCGTACGGCACCGGGTGCGATCGAAGAAAATTTATTTCCAGCGTGGACTGGAGCCAAGTTTTTCGACACATTCTCCTTAGAATTTACTTCTGGCGCACCGCCTGCTGTAGCTGACGATACGGCAAGTTTCGATGGCCATACACTCGAAGTACCAGATCTCGAAGCCGCCGGGGTGGGCTCGGCCAGCGTGCAGTTGCGTCTGATCGATCCCAACGCATCAATCTATCAGTTAACCGCAGCCGTGATTACAGATCCCGAGGCTGGTGGGCCTTCGCTTTCCGGGATCGAATTGTTTGACTGCGATGCGTTTCAGCCGCCTGATGTTGGCGACGGCTCAAGTGCAGCCACTTACTCAGTCAACTCTGGCATTCTGGATCTACCCGGTGTCGACTTTAATGGTGAACAAATAGCGATCAGACTCGAATATATAGAAGGGAGCAATCCTTGGTTATTTGAAACCATATCGCTGGGCCCCGTACAAGCCGGGCCCTCCGAAACACCCATCTCGACGCTGGACGGTGGGCTAATCGTAGAACCCTCCCAGGATTTTGTACCCCTGTGTCATGGTTGGGTATTAGTCGGCGATTCGATCCGAAATCGCGTAGTAGAGCGAAATATTCTAAGCGGCGCAACCGGGGCTACCTATACATTTAATACGGTTCCCGATCAATTTACCTTGGACGATGTTAATGGCGCCGTCTATATGACCGCGCATCCAGAGTCTGAACGTCTTTATCGCCTCGATCTGAATACCGGCGTGGTCAGCTGGAATCGAATAACTCAGACACTTACCAGTGGGTTGGCTAGTCACACCTATAGCTAGGCATTGAGGGACCTGGCCTTAGGTGAGGATGGCAATGTATTTGCCATCATGTTCGACAATATCCGGGTCGATCCGGAACTCGATTTGCCATTCACTAGCACCGGTTTGTGGCTGGGCTTAATGGACAGAGATGGCAATTTTCTCAATGACAGCCTGCCACTGGAAGAACCGATCAGAATTGAATACGAACCGCTCCAAAACCATGTATTCCTTGCCACGGCTTCAAACCTCGCCACGTTTGACTTTGATCCACTAAGCAATGTGCTGTCGTTCGTTGAAGATACTGACCAGCAAGTCGGCAGTGCCTGCACCGATTTCAGTATCTCATCGGATGGCAGTCGACTCGCTTATTCCTGTCCCAACGGAAATCGGATCGGCAACGATGATTTCAGTATCCTGGACATGAACCCTGTCGCCTACTTCGACATAGATGGTGAGTGGTTTCTGGGTAGTTCTCCGGTAAGTGCAACGTTTAACAATGCCGGCACTATCCTGATTGCGACGGATAATGAAAAATTGTATTTCTTCGATGTGGTCACCCACCTCATCCTCGAAGAATTCGAGTTGGGATTACTCGAGGGTGAGCAGATCAGGAAGATCAGACTGTCTCGTGATGGAAATTTGCTGCTAGTGTTTCTGGACAATGAAGTGCACAGTCCCAGCAGCAAGTTCTACTGGATGTCTATTCCTTCCATAAGTGGAACGCCCCTGCCTTAGCAAGCTGTTAGGAATCCCCCGGTCTACTGCAAGGGTTCCTCTTCAGAATCAGAAAAAACGGCTTCACCCGCCAGTCGATTTTTTTCCGTGGCCCATTCCCCGAAGTCAATCAACTTGCAGCGCTCACTGCAGAATGGCCGGTATTGGCTAGCCTCCACCCATGGCACCAGTTTTTTGCAGTTAGGGCAACTAACTACTTTGGTTTCAGTTCGATTCACGGGACTCCTCGGCGAGACGCAGATATTTTTGATGTAGTCGATGGATCCGGGCATCGAGGTCGTCGAGGCCGGCTTCATTATCCAGAATGTCATCGGCCCTTTGCAAGCGCTGCTGTCTGTCGATTTGGGAGGCGATGATCGCATTAATTGTATCCGGATCACCTCGATCCCGAAGTAGTGTTCGCGCCAGTTGGGTTGCCTTACTCACATCCACAACCAGGATTCGGTCTGCCAGTTGCTGCTGCCCGGTCTCCAGCAGCAACGGTGAAACCAGCAGGCAATAGGGCGAGGTACAACTGGAAATTCGAGACTTCATTAGCTCGGCTATCAGCGGATGCAGCAAATTCTCCAGCCAGTCTTTCTCAGGGGCATCTGAAAATACTATGCCGCGAAGAGCCTGTCGGTGCAGCGATCCATCTTCCATGATGATGCTGTCGCCGAAATGTTCGGCGATGCGGCTGAGTGCGGCAGACCCGGGGACGACCACTTCCCGGGCGAGCAGGTCGGCGTCTATCGAAGTGGCGCCCAGTTGAGCAAAAACATCGGCGACGGTGGACTTGCCACTGCCGATGCCACCGGTAAGTCCAACGACGTAGGAGCGATTCATTGCCCTGGAAGTCTCGGTCGGCCGGCGCCGTGAACTAGGAGACGAAGGTGGCGACATAAAATGCGTTAATCTGGGGACCCCATATCAGCATGAGGAATCCGGCGCCAGCGAGGAAGGGGCCGAAGGGCATGGGAATTGAACGGTCTCTACCCATTACCACAATCACGAAAATACCAAATACGGCGCCCACCAGGGAAGAGAGAATGATAATCGGCAACAAGGCCTGCCAGCCCATCCAGGCCCCCAGAGCCGCCAGTAGCTTAAAATCCCCATAGCCCATGCCTTCCTTGCCGGTAGCAAGCTTAAATACCCAATAGACGCTCCACAGGGATAAATAACCGGCTATAGCACCGATCACCGACTCCTGCAGGCTAACCCCGAAGCCCAGGTCCACTGCGTTGACCAGTAGCCCCAACCAGAGTAATGGCAGGGTGATATTGTCGGGCAATAGCTGGTGATCGAAGTCGATGAGCGTCAGCACCAGCAGGCACCAACTACAGAGCAAGATCGCCACGGTAAGCCAGGTGGCGCCAAACGTCAGTGCTACCAGTGAAGACAGTATGGCTGTGGCAAATTCTACGGCGGGGTAGCGCAGGGATATTTTTGCCTTGCAGCTTGAACACTTGCCGCCGAGGAACAGATAGCTGAGAACCGGTACATTCTCCCAGGCCCTGATCTTGTGATTACATCCAGGACAATGTGAGTCAGGTTTGTGCAGATTGAATACAGCAAACTTTGCCGGCGATTCATCGCTATCCGAACCGGGGTTTTCGATTTCCAGATATTCGTAGCATTGTTCCTGCCACTCGCGCTGCAGCATGATCGGCAGGCGGTACACCACTACATTCAGAAAACTACCGACCAGTAGTCCGAGGAGCGCAATAATTGAAATCAGGACGTCCTGATTGGAAGAAATAAGGTTGATTATTGCCATTCGGACCTTGCGGGAGCCTCGGGTTATATCGTCGAATTAACTGGCCCTTGTGTTCTTACATAACCGCGCCGAGTTGAAAGATTGGCAGATACATCGCGATCATCAGACCACCGAAGAGAATACCTAACACCGGCATGATATCAGGCTTTTCCCCCGAGCACAGATGACATCAATGCCGTGTTCAGGCGCGAGCGGGAAGTCCGTGAAAATGCCGATGAGAACCCGCTGAGCGAGATCGGTAAAGCCCGCCTGCTGAGTAAATTTGTCTCCGTGGTAATGGCCGGGTATGTGTGCTTCGATCCAGTGGAGAAACCCCTATGAAAATCGTTAATTAAGAATGTAGTGGTGCAAGTTAGCAGACGCCAGCCGCTACGCAGGTGCCGCTATCTGTCCACTGAATCGGTGGGGTGATGCCGTCGGTGGTGAGGATATAGGTTATGCCCGCCAGATCGGTTCCATCTGACTGCCAGGCCATGGTGATCGCGCCATTAAGAACCACGGAGCCATGAACAGCGGCGCCCACAGTTTGTGACGCTGGAATGCCCAATGCACCGCTGTCCAAATCGCCAAGGGCCGTAGGACTACGAGTCAGGATTGCCAGTTCTACTGCAGTCTTGAGAGGTATAACAGCAAGTACCAGTTCGGAAAATGTGGCACGGTTAGAGTAATTTTGGTAGGCAGTCAGAGCCACCGCGGCCAAAATACCGATGATCGCTACAATGATCATTAATTCGATCAGGGTAAAACCTTTTTGTAGTATCTTCATCTTTCTATCTCCAGTTGAGCAATTAACTCAGTTTGGTGTCGAACGTTAGTTTTAATAACTGTGGCTAAATACCGTACACGGTCCGTGCCAACTTCTCGGAAAAATAGTAACCTATTGATATTTCAATGGCTATAATGTGATTCTGTAATAAATCTCTGAAATTTTCCTGCCACGTAGAATCATGTAGATTGGCCTAAAATGACAATTATTGTCAGTGTACCGTGGCTGGATGCCACTTATTGCCAGCTTGGGCGCAAATCATTCTTCTCCCGTGCCTCTTTGCTGGCATACATTGGTAGATGGATCGCAGGCCGTTAACCTTATGATGGATAATCCAATAGTCACCGGAAAATCGCTGGTCCTCGGGCAAAAGGCTGTGCTACAGGGCCTGGTTCTGCTATTGCTACTTCTGCTTACTGCCTGAGTCTCAGCGGGCCATTGCTGCTCGATTATTACTGGAATTTAACTCCCCTCGGTGCCGGCGAGGGCATCACCGACTTGCAGAGCCTGCTCACATTCGTGTTTGGCAGCACCCCGGGTCCCACCGGTCGGCCGGTATCGATGTTGACTTTCCTTATCGATGCACTGGCGCTGTCTTCGAAGCGCAGATCGGATTTTCATTTTTGTTTATTCCGACCTGCATGTTTCTTTGGGACAACTAGACCTTGCCCTGGTTCAACTCGCGCGCTCATTCCAGGCCTACCGGGATCCGAAGCTGATCATAAGGCAGGCAAATCTTGCCGCCAGTGCCGGCAAGTACGCCGATGGCTTGATCTTCCTCGAAAGATCGCGCGAGGCGGAAAAAGATGGCCGTCTATTGCAGGGTCCAACCTGCCAGAGATTGAGAGACTGGAACAGGAATATAAAGGGCTGCTACAAGCGCAATAGCATCACGGCACAGCACAGGGAGATTCATTAGACTGTGAAGATTACGATTGTAATACCGGCAAAGAATAAAGGAGAAAATCTGAAAGGATTTTTACCTCGATTGCTGGCAACCATGCCCGATGCAATTGAGCTATTATTCAATTTTCCCCTGTTCTGCTGCCATCCATGGGTTAACTAGTTGAAACAAATAGGGAATTACCCCTGTGGTTGAAGTCTCCAAATTCGCAGCAACTTGATTAAGACCAGGACTTGGTTTATGTTTAGCCGGTTTTAAAATTGGCCCCATCGGTGCTACATTAGTCAGCAGAGTAAACATTGGCAGCAAGACTCGTTACCTGACCGAGCTATTGAGTCCTTCGCAGAGGAAAATGAATATGAAATACACGGTAAAGGTTATAGTGAGTTCTGCATATCTGCTGATGTTTCTACTCGCTGGCCAGGTGATTGTTGCCCAGGACAGGACGGTCAATGATGGCATTTTTACCGAGGCACAGGTCAACGCGGGGGAAGTGGTCTACGATGCATCGTGCAAGACCTGTCATAATATGCGGTTCTATCGCGACACCCTGAAATCCTGGAATAATCAACCCCTGATTTATCTCTGGGAAACCATCATGGGCACGATGCCAGCAGACAATCCGGGCTCTCTATTACTGGAAGAATACACCGATGTGATTGCCTATATTCTTTCAGAAAATGGTTTCCCGGCGGGTGATATGAAACTCGATCCAGATAACGGCATGGATGTGATTCATATATTGTCCCCATAAAATTTCAGCACAAAATGCCGCTGGTGAAGCGGTTTTTTTTGTTTTGAAATCGGAACCTGGAAGCTTATTGATCCGAGCAATCCCGTAATACCACCGTGATCTCATTGCGGTCACGGCTACCGAGCTGCAAGTTGTACTTGTCAGCAATCGCCTGCCACAACCTAACGTACTCGCACTGAAATTCTTCCCGGGGCAGATACCGGTCCGGGCCACGGTCACGCTTACGCCTGATCTCCCGTCTCTTGATCAATACCAGATTAATAGGGTCGTTAGAAAATTGTAATTTCTTCTGGGCTGGCCAACGATCTCCGCCGTGTGTATGTGCATACATGCGAGGGATGACATGATCCAGATCGATCTGGGTAGCGACGGTAAATACTTCGCCGGTATATTCATCCAACCACTCTCCCGTTCTTACTACACAGTTTCGAGGATTGGTAAATTTCAACTCAGCCCGGCTCGTTAGAACCAACATTTCCTGCCGAGTCGACTGACAATCGCCGTCATAATCCTCCTCGAAAGACCAATCATCTTCGTTAAAAAATTTCTCCCTGCTTCGATAATTGGTAAACACGCTGTCGCGGTTGATGCGGCCAAGATTAAAGGTATCCGGCATCTCACAAGCCGATACGTGGCAGTGATAGGAATTCAAATAGTAGTGACCACCGTTGAGGTCCGTGCTGCCGGCATGGCCGAGACTTAGGGATGGAAGCAGGCAGAAGCCGAGCAATTTAATCAGATCAAACAGGCCGTGTTTTCGCATAATCGCCTCGTCAGCTTTGTCAGGTCAAGGTGTCCAGCAATCGGATAATTGTTCTGTTCCAGTCCTGTGGGCATTCGGCAATGACTATTCTAGCAGTAGCGACAAATCGATAGCCTTGCAGTCCTTGGTCAGAGATCCAATAGAGATATAGTCTACGCCAGTTTCGGCAATATTGACCAGTGTATTCTCGCCTATTCCCCCCGACGCCTCCAATTTACAACGACCGCCATTGATGGCAACAGCTTTCTTTATCTGAGAGATTTCGAAATTGTCGAGCATGATAATGTCTGCCGCAGCAGACAAGGCCTGCGCCAGTTCAGCGAGGTTTTGGACTTCTATTTCGACCGGCTTGTCCGGGTATAGTGAGCGGGCAGTTTTGATGGCTTTCACGATGCCACCACAGGCGTTGATGTGGTTCTCCTTGATAAGAAAAGCATCAAATAAGCCCATGCGGTGGTTGTAACAACCACCCACTCGTACGGCGTATTTTTGCGCACTGCGAAGACCCGGCAGGGTTTTGCGGGTGTCCAGTAAGCGCACGTCGGTATGGGCAACGAGGGAGGCATAACGATGGCTTTGGCTCGCCGTGGCAGAAAGCGTCTGCAGGAAATTCAGTGCGGTCCGCTCAGCCGTCAGGATGTGGCGAGCAGAGCCACTGACTACCGCAAGCACCTGCTCCTGCTCGAACATGCTGCCTTCTCCGGTTTCCCAGCGTATCTGCAGTGAGGGGTCCAGTTGATTGAATATTTCATTCACCCAGGGTCCACCGCAGAGTATGCCCCGATCGCGACTGATGATGTTGGCGGTGGCGGTGTTGGCCGCCGGGATCAAATCGGCGGTAATGTCGCCACTGCCAATATCTTCGGCGAGTGCGAAGCGCACAACACTATGCAGATCGGCGGGAGGGGTGGGGATGTTCATGGCACTCAAGACTCAGGCAGTTGGCGCAGGGTAAGGGTTGAGCCGCGTTGAGTGAATTCAACCCGTTGCAATGCACTCATACCGAGCAAGATGATATCACCCCCTATGCCCGGCGTGATGCTGGCATGGATATCATGGAGGGTGATGTTGCCGAGTTTCAGCTCATTAATCCGCGTCGAATACACCGAAATGACCCCATTTGCGGTTGCAGCCCGGCTGCGAAAACCTTTCTCGAGTCCTGCACTGATGGCAATGGCGGCGGGGACGGCAACGTCGGTCGCACCGGTATCGAGCAGGAACGTAACCGGGACACCATTTATCTGACCACTGGAGACATAGTGTCCCTGGCGGTTTCTCTCCAGTATAACTTCGCGGACGCCGGTATCGGTCTCAGAGGATTGGGGGCGGCGATTCGGATTGGTCTGATTATCTAGCCAGCCATCGAAGCCGAATGTCAGCACCAGCAATCCTACGGCAAAGCTCAGGACGAGCATCACCTGACCTACATTTTTACCCGTCGCTGGCTGGTTTGCTGGGGACATCGCCCGAATTATGTCTCATCCGGATTCGAATGGAAAGTTGTGATCCAGTTCATGATTCGGGCCATAAGGAGAAAATATAACTTGTTGAAATATATGAATTTATACGATCAGGCTCTACATTTGTGATCGAGTTCAAAAACTGTGTCGAGAGTGGGTGATATAAGAGGGCAACAGTTCCTGCTTTGATGCCATCTCATCCCGATATTAAGCATCCCGATACTACAGACGCTATGACTCCTACATCCATTATGGAAAACCTATCCCCATTGCCGCAATCAGAACCCCTGTCGGTGGCAGCGCAGCGATTGTCACTGCGGCGCAGACTGCAGCCGCAATTACAACAGCTGTGCACCGATTTCTTCCATGAAGTCGACGATTTTCTGTTTGCCAGCGGCCCCCAGGGTCAATTTGCCGACGATTGCGTCTATCTGAAGGCCATGCGAGAGTTGAGGGCAAAGCAAAGGCTTTTTGAGGAGACCCTACAGAGGGCGTGGTTCCGGAGCCTGCAGTCAGGCGACTCCAGGACCTCGTCAGCAGGAGATGGGCGGCGGCTAACCAGATCGGATGCTGTTTTCGAGAAAGTCGAGATAGATCTCGCCTTACAGGCAATGCAGCGCAAGGCCAATAAATTCTACCTCCCCTTCATCAGACAGATAGATGCGATAAATGAGAAATATCGGAGTTCACCGGATCAACAGGTGATTGCCGGTCATGCCCTCATCGAATCCACCTTGGACGCATTTTCTCAAGCACAGACTGTATTCGCCCTGGACCTGGACATTCGATTGATATTCATAAAATTGTTCGAGTAAAAAATTCTCATGAAAATGGAAGATTTGTTCCGCGATATCATCAGCACTCTCAAAAACGTGAACGATGAATGTTCGCCGGTGGCACCGCGAGCGGCCGCCGGAATCAAGCCACAATTCGCCAAGCCTGATCGGCACGGTACAGCCACCGTGGCCTCCGCTGTTGGAATATCGGAGATCTCTGCGCAAGAACTGGGAACACAATTGGAATTCGACTCCGATGCCAGTCAATCTCCCGGTTCGAAGTCGGCTTCCATTTACACGCCTACAGGCGACTCTGCCATCGAATCAACAATTTGCCCATCGGGTGCGAAATTGCTGGATGACGACGACTTGAATGAAATTGCAAAATTAATGGGTACGGCGCGCAACCAAGCCGATAACACCATGATTGAAAGAAGACTAACGGACTATTTTCCTGAAATCGAACAACTGTGTGAAGGTTCGCGTGTCGAGTTGTTACTGAATGGCAGCTACCGCTCTTTCGCAGTGAGTAAGAATAAGTCGGGCTCCGAATTGTATGAAATTAGCTCGAATGATGATGATATCAAGATCACCAAAAGTAAATTGGGCCTGGCAATTTCACTACAGAACGGCGAATTACGATTTCCGCAGGGTCGTTCACCAGCGCAGGAAGACCAGGAAACCATTCTTGAAGCCTCGCCTTCCCCACTACTAACCTGATCCGGTTTTGCTGCAATATCCTATTCCCACATGTTTGATGTGAGGCTCTTTTTGTCCGCACACATCACTCGATTTCCGTTGCAGTCTCTGCGTCTCTCGCCATCCCCCATCGCTCCCGGCGTTGGGGCTGTTATGATAGAATGCCGCCACAGTGGTGTTCTAAACTACGGCGTGACTCGCGGAAATGCTATTTTCGATCGAAAACAATTTCTTAACAGGTGCCAGATTAGTCGACTCGCCTAACAAAGATGAAAGACCCGCAGGCATTGAGCCCGACCTGTTGATCATTCACAATATCAGCCTACCCCCCGGACAATATAATACCGGACGCATCGACCAGCTATTTTGTAACCAGCTTAACAAGGATGAACACCCCTATTTTCTTGATATCGCCGAGTTGAGAGTATCGTCTCATCTATGCATCTATCGTGATGGCAATGTGACTCAATATGTACCATTCAATCTGCGAGCATGGCACGCTGGCGAATCGTCCTATGCTGGTCTGGCGAATTGTAATGACTATGCAATAGGGGTTGAGCTGGAGGGGACTGACTTCGAAGATTTTACTGCGGCACAATATGACTCGCTGATACGGATCACTAATTTGCTTATTGGCGAATATACATGTTTGAATTCGGACAGGGTTGTGGGCCACAGCGATGTTGCCCCCGGGCGCAAGACCGATCCTGGCCCTTGTTTTGATTGGGTTCGCTATAAATCAGCAATAGCAATACACTGCGCTTAACTAGAAATATGACATTATTCAGAGGTGCCATAGCCAATGAAATTCCTCGTTATTCTGATCTGTCTTATTATCAACTACCTCTGGTTAAAAGACTTCGATCGCTTCGACGACAGCTGGTTTTTTCGATTTCGATGCCAAATGGCAGACCTGTCCACTAAAATTTCGAGACACCCATCGCCAAGATGGGTGCTCGGTGCAAGTTTGACTTATTTAATTCCTCTGTTCGCCCTGGGCATCATCTTGTATCTGGTGGCGGGACAATTCTACGGCTTGCCGACTATGTTGGTTCACATTCTGGTCCTATTAGTCGCTTTTGATAGGATTCAACCGAGCAAACTCGCCAGGGAATATCTGGAACAATGGAAGACTGGAGATATTGAAGGCTGCATGCTGTATTTGAAGCAGGAACTGGCAATGCCTGAGGATTTGAAAATAGACGATGAGGAAGCTCTGAGTGATTATTTTAGTAAGCAGTTAGTCTATCGTAGTTTTGAAAAAATGTTTGTTATGTTCTTCTGGTACATATTTAGTGGACCGATAGGTATTTTATTTTGCTATATTAGTTATCAGCTTCGGGATTTGCAGATAGATTCAACGGCAAGGCGACAAGCCGAGGAGCGGGAATACGGGCAGCAGGAGGTAGAAATCAAACTTACAACTAATGTAATATGGTTACTGGAATGGGTCCCGATGCGACTTCTTGCTATTACCTTCTCTCTCACAGGAAATTTCGTTCATTGCTTCGAAAATCTCAAGAAGTCCTTCTGGAGTGCCCGCGTGGAAACCAGTTCGGCAGACTTGTTGTATGGCTATGCGAGCTGCGCCCTGTCCGGCATGGTCGATCCTGATATGCCTGAGGCAGATGAGGAGGCGAATCCGAAAACTCGTGCACGGCTGCAAAGGGTAATCCGGATTCAGGCGCTGCTGGCCCTGCTGGAGCGAAGTCAGGCGGTCTGGCTAATTTTGCTCGCGTTGTTTACCGTCTACGCCTAGGCTGACGGGTGAGTATGGTGCCGCTGGCAGTCCCATTTGAGGCCAGGAGAGGGCAACTATCGGCTACACGGCGATTTTGTAAATTTTGGCAGTTTTTACCGCCTGACATGGCGTTACAAGTGTCTCTATATCAATTATAAGTTATTTAAAATAATAATAAATATAAATTTCTCCGAATGTTGGGGCGATTCATAAGTCTGTAGTATAACTACATAACAATCGCTCTGTACGTGGAATAAACCGATGATTTAAGCTAATATGCACGCCGATTTGTAAATTTATTACATAATTTATACCCAGTGCCAGTGATCCTGGTATGGCAAGGGAATACACGATGACACAGTACAATGACGCGAATCCTGAAGAAACCAGGGAGTGGCTCGATGCCCTGCGTTCGGTGATCGCCGAGGAGGGGGCCGAGCGGGCTCATTATCTTATTGCCCGGCTGTCGGAAAAGGCCACCAGGATTGACCCCAACTCTCGCCACGCATCTGTAAATACTCCCTACCGTAATACCATATCTCCTTCAAATGAAGAACGCATGCCGGGTGATATGTTCATGGATCGAAAGATTCGCGGCATCATTCGCTGGAATGCGCTGGCCATGGTGATGCGTGCGAACAAGCGCAATTCAAATCTGGGCGGACACATTTCCACGTTCTCTTCTGCCGCGACCCTCTACGACGTCGGCTTCAACTATTTTTTTCAGGGACCCAGTGACGATAACGAGGGCGATCTGATTTATTTTCAGGGACATTCGTCCCCGGGTATCTATGCTCGATCTTATCTTGAAGGTCGTATCAGCGAACAGCAGATGGACAATTTTCGACAGGAAGTGGATGGCAACGGGCTTTCCTCTTACCCCCATCCCTGGTTGATGCCGGATTACTGGCAGTTCCCGACGGTTTCCATGGGCCTCGGTCCGATACAGTCTATCTACCAGGCCCATGTAATGAGGTATCTCAGCAGCAGGGAATTGCTCGACAATTCCAATCGCAGGGTCTGGGCTTTCCTCGGTGATGGGGAAATGGATGAGCCTGAATCGCTGGGAGCGATCGGGAAGGCTGGCCGGGAAGGTCTGGATAATTTGATATTTGTAATCAACTGCAACCTGCAAAGACTGGATGGTCCCGTGCGGGGAAATGGAAAGATCATTCAGGAACTTGAAGGAATTTTTCGTGGCGCCGGCTGGAACGTAATCAAGGTAATCTGGGGTCGACATTGGGACGCGCTATTCGCGGCTGACACCGAAGGCTTGCTACAACAACGCATGGATGAAGTGGTGGACGGCGAGTATCAAAATTACGTTAGCCGTGGAGGTGCATACACCCGGGAACACTTCTTTGGCAAGAGTCCTGAATTATTGAAGATGGTGGAGCATTTGTCTGACGACGCTATCATGGGGCTTAATCGTGGTGGTCATGATCCCTATAAGGTTTATGCTGCCTATGCCGAAGCCGTAAAGACCAACGGCAAACCCACGGTGATACTGGCGAAGACCGTGAAAGGATATGCCTTCGGTGGGGCCGCCGAGGCGCAAAATACCACCCATTCCGTTAAGAAACTGGATATCGAGGAGCTGAAGAAATTTCGCGATCGCTTCGGTATTCCCATCAAGGATAAGGAACTCGAAAACGTACCCTATTACTGCCCGCCAAAGAATAGCCTGGAACTCAGATATATGCGCAACATGCGGGAATCATTGGGGGATGCGGTGCCACAGCGACGCACCGAGACTTACGCACTCAAGACCCCATCGCTGGAGGCCTTTAAAAATCAAACCAAGAGCAGTGGCGAGAGAGAATTGTCGACTACCATGGCTTTCGTGAGAATGTTGTCCAGCCTGTGTAAAGACAAGGAAATTGGCGAGCGCATAGTGCCCATAGTGCCGGATGAGGCAAGAACATTTGGCATGGAAGGCATGTTCAGGCAATTGGGAATCTATTCCTCAGTGGGACAACTATATGATCCGGCAGACTCCAATCAGATCATGTTTTATCGCGAAGACAAGAAGGGGCAAATGCTGGAAGAAGGCATTACCGAGGCCGGTTCATTTTCGGCCTGGCTGGCTGCCGCGACCTCATACAGTGTGAATAATTATCCATTAATACCGTTCTATATTTATTACTCCATGTTTGGGTTTCAGCGAGTCGGCGATCTGTGCTGGGCCGCTGGTGATTCCCAGGCCCGGGGTTTCCTTATAGGCGCTACCGCGGGACGTACTACCCTCAACGGCGAAGGGCTGCAACACCAGGATGGCCACAGTCATATGCTGGCGTCCGCGATTCCGAATTGTGTGAGCTATGATCCCACCTACGCCTATGAGTTGGCGGTTATTGTGCAGGATGGCATGAGAAGAATGTACGAAAACATGGAGTCTGTTTTTTATTACATTACTACCATGAATGAAAATTATCGCCACGGTGCACTTCCCAAAGGCACAGAAGAGGATATTCTCAAAGGCATGTATTTACTCGAGGACGGCGGCGCGCCCGAGTACAAGCTGAAGAAGACGAGCAAAAAAACCGAATCGGATTTACGGGTTCGATTACTGGGAAGTGGCACTATATTGAGGGAAGTAAGGCAGGCGGCGCGAACGCTGCGCGAGGATTTTGAGGTGGCGGTCGATGTCTGGAGTGTCACCAGTTTCAACGAATTACGTAGAGAAGCCCTGGCTATTACACGAGAGAACATGCTCCATCCCAGTAAAAAGTCTGTAGTGCCCTTTGTTACCCGGCAATTGGCCAGGCAGCAGGGACCGGTAATCGCCACCACCGACTATATGAAAGCTTATTCTGACCAGATTCGTGAATATGTGCCAGACTCTTATCGGGTATTGGGCACGGACGGCTTCGGACGTAGCGACAGTCGTGAAAAATTACGGCACTTCTTCGAAGTTGATAGTAAGTTTATTGTTTTGGCGGCCTTGACCGAGCTGCAGTCGCGGCAATTGATTGCTGCCAGAGTCATTACAGATTACATGAAGAAAGCAGGCATAAATCAGGATAAAGCAAATCCGCTGGCGCAGTAGCCTCCGGATTTCAGCTAAGGGAAAACTAATCGAATCGTCTTGCCCCAGGAGCGAGCTGCGGTGTCTATAGAAAATATTACAGTGCCGGATTTGGGTGATGCCACGGAAGTAGAAGTCATCGAACTGTTGGTGTCTGTGGGTCAATTGGTGGCGGAGAATGAGTCCTTGCTGGTTCTCGAAAGCGACAAGGCAGCGATGGAAATACCTGCGCCCATGGCCGGTGTGGTGAAAAGCATTGCAGTAAATCTTGGTGACCAGGTAAGCACCGGACACGCGATGCTGACCCTGGATGTGGAGGACACAGAGAAGGCGGCTAGTGCCGCTTCAGAGGCAGAGAGCAGCATCGGCGCAAAAGAGGCTGGGAAAGAAAAGCAGCAGGATAAGGCAGCCGCCACCGAGCCGGATTCCGCGGTCGCGGTAACAGCGAATGCTGCTTCTATCACCATCGAAGTACCCGACCTTGGCACAGATTATGAGGTTGAGGTAATCGAAGTGCATGTAAAAACCGGTGAGAAGATCGCCGTCGATCAAGCTTTGATTACGCTGGAATCTGATAAGGCGGCAATGGAAGTGCCATCTCCAGAGGCAGGAATCGTGGAATCGGTGTTGTTGGTGGAAGGTGATAAAGTTAAAACCGGCTCAGCCGTATTACAGCTGCTGACAGATGCTACCACTGCGACAGCCCCGCGAGACGACGGGGCGGCGACGACGGAACCAGCCCAGGGAGTAGCAGGCAAAGCAGACAGTCCAGTCCCCGGGTTACAGCAACCACCTGTCACCGAGACATCACTAAAGAGTCAGGAGAGTGGTTCTGGAAACGGGCCCGGCGCTGACGCGGACGAGGATCGACGCGATCGAATCTACGCTGGTCCGGCGGTGAGGAAGCTGGCCAGAGAGTTGGGCGTGGATCTACATCAGGTCTCCGGCAGTGGGGCGAAATCCAGAATAATCAAGGAAGACATCCACGAATTCGTGAAGACCCAATTGAGCACGGCAGCAGGAGCGGGCGTTGGGGTAGCCCCGGCTGCGGATATCGATTTCAGCCAATTTGGAGAGATCGAGAAGCTACCCCGCAGCAAGATTCACAAACTCACGGCTGTAATTATGCAGCGAAACTGGACTACCATCCCCCATGTCGCCCAGTTCAATGAGGCCGATGTGACCGAACTGGAAGATTTCCGGGCGGAGTTGAAGCCAGAGTCTGAGCGCAGGGGCGTCAAGTTAACGTTGCTGCCATTCCTGCTGAAAGCTTGTACCAAGGCCTTGATCGAGTATCCGCAATTCAATGTTTCACTGCATTCTTCCGGTGAATACACGATTCAGAAAAAGTATGTCCATATTGGCGTAGCCGTGGCGACTGAGACTGGGCTGGTGGTACCGGTGATAAGGAATGCAGATCAAAAAACCATCTGGCAACTGGCTGCCGAGCTCGTGGAACTGACGGATAAGGCGAAACAGCGGAAGCTCTCTCGAGACGATATGCAGGGAGCCTGTTTCACAATTTCGAGTCTCGGCGCCATAGGTGGCACCGGATTTATCCCCATCGTTAACGCCCCGGAAGTAGCGATCCTCGGGGTGGGGAAAACTGCAATAAAGCCAGTCTTTATCGATGATGAATTCAAGCCGAGAAAAATGTTGCCACTCACCCTGTCTTATGATCACAAGGCACTGAACGGTGTCGATGGTGGCTTGTTTTCCACCTACCTGGTAAAGGTGTTGGCGGATATACGACATCTATCGCTCTAGGTTCCATGCGCAGTGGTTCTCTCCGTTAAACCAAATCTGAATCCCGACTTCTCATCTTTCGCTTTACTGTGGATAAAAAAAGGTCCGACCTTGACCCACTATTGAGCCTATCTCACAGTCAAACGCCTTCGACAAATTTTCTGACGTGAGCACTGCTTCCGTCGGCCCATTTACAAACTCGCCGTCACCCATTAACAGAATGATATACTCGCAGAACCGCGCCGCCAGGTTGATATCGTGAGTAGCCATTAGCAAGGCCGAGGCGTGCTGTTTCAGTTTTCGATCCAGTAGGCGGAGCAGTTCCACCTGGAAGGCAAGGTCGAGATGATTGTTGGGCTCATCCATCAGAAATAAATCCGGTGTTTGTGCGATCAACATGGCCAGGGCCACGCGCTGGCGCTCGCCTCCGGAAAGGGTATCGACCTGCCGATCAGCCAGCTCGCTCAGTTTGAGATCTTGCAGCGCATCGCGGGCGATTTTAAGATCCCCAGGGTCATCTCTTAGCAATGACTGCACGTGAGGGTGCCGGCCCAAAAGCACGGTTTCCATCACCGTAGCGGGTAACTCGCTGATGCCGTGTTGAAAAAGGATGCCAACTCCCGCCGCAAGCTCCTGGCGAGGGATATTTTCGAGTTTTATTCCGCGGATTAGTATCTCCCCGGATTGCACCGGAACCAGGCCGATCAGTGCGTGCAGTAGCGTGGTTTTGCCGGCGCCGTTCTTTCCCAGCAGGCCCCAGCGTTGATTCTCTTGTAGTCGCATATTCAAATCGCTACAAACCTGGGTAGCGCCGATGCGCAGAGACAATGAGTTCAATTCGAGAATTGCCATGGCTATTTTTTGATGCTACCTCGCAAGATGACTAGAAACGAGGGAACGCCTATGATCGCCGTCACTACTCCCACGGGCAATTGCTGGGGAGCGATGATTGTCCTCGCCAGGGCGTCTGCTATTACTAAAAAAGTCCCGCCCAGTAATATGGAGCAGGGCAGCAGCAGGCGATGGTCCCGTGCGCCTAACAGTCTTAACATGTGGGGTATGACTAATCCGACGAAGCCGACGGAGCCGGCGATCGTAACGGCGGTGGCAGTGAGTAATGATGCCGACAGGTAGAGCAACAGGCGCATCGCCTTAATATTCACTCCAAGGCTTGCCGCCACCAATTCACCTCGAACCAGGACATTGAGGGAGCGGCTAAGGTACAGCCCGCCCAAGACGCCGGCCAGCAGGACTGTGAGATGACCGAATCCGACCCTGCTCTGACTCAGATCTCCCATTAGCCAGAACAGCATACTCTGTACATTGTTGCTCGAACTGGTGGTTAACAAGACATTGATCACCGCGCCCCAGCCGGCGGAGATGACCACACCGGTGAGTAGCAGGCGCGTTACCGACCATCTGCCAAATTTGTTGGCGATGCCAAACACCAGAACCACAGAGAGCAGGGCGCCGGCGAAGGCTGCATTTGACATCCACCAGCCACCTAGCCCCAGTAGTATCGCCGATAAGGCGCCGACGGCTGCACCGCCTGATATGCCGAGTATGTATGGGTCCGCCAGTGGATTGCGCAGCAACACCTGCATAATTACCCCCGCCAGCGCTAACAGGCCACCGGTAGTAAACGCGGCCAATGCGCGAGGAATTCTAATCTCGCGCAACACCTGTCCCGCCAAGTCGTTTTGAGGCTGGCATAATTCTCTGAGGAGTTGCCCTAAGGATAGATCGACGCTGCCGCTAAGCAGGGACAGCAAAAAACTGATCATCGCCAGTAGGATCAGCGTGGCCAGCAGCAGAAGATGTTTGGAACTAATCAAGAGGGAAGCTCTCTACTATTCTCTTTATGGGAATGAAACCGTCGCGATACATTGATTAGCGCAGTATATGTTGATTTGTGAGCGGAACTCACTATTTAGGACAGACGGGATTATACGATAGCCTAAACACCATCTTGTACTAATGTGCGGCCGTAGTCAGGCTGACTGGGGTGTCACTATTAAGTTAGGCATCCGCTGGTGATAGACTGCCCCATGAGTATTCAATAATTCAATTTGCTTGTTAGCAGCAGGAGTAGAAAGGACGATGCCTTCATTCGATATTGTATCAGAGGTAGATATGCACGAGCTCAATAATGCGCTCGATCAGGCCAATCGTGAAGTGGGGACCCGGTTCGATTTTAAAGGCATCGACGCCTCGTTTGCACTCTCTGCCTCCGGGGACATCGAAGTGAGTGCGGAAGTCGATTTTCAGATTAGACAGATGATGGAGATCCTGCGAGCAAAATTGGTGAAGCGGGGTATAGACACTAAAAGTCTGCTCGAAGGTGACGTGGTAACAAGCGGTCAGAAAGCGACCATGCTGATTAAGGTGCAGCAGGGAATCGAAGCAGAAACTGCACGCAAGATTGTCAAGATGGTGAAGGCGACAAAGATCAAGGTTCAGACTGCGATTCAGGGTGAGAAACTACGCGTCAACGGCAAGAAGCGAGATGACCTGCAAAAGGTGATGGCGCTATTGAAGGATGCCGAACTGGATATGCCTCTGCAATTTGATAATTTTAGGGATTAGTCATCCTAAAACTATCCTTACATTCCAAGGTCAATCTCTGATGAAGGATTACACCGGAAAAGAGGTCAACCTATACCAGAGTATATTCAATCCGAAGATGCTCGCCTGTGTCTTTACCGGGCTGGTTTCCGGCTTCCCTTACTTTGTGTTGTTCCAATTGGTTCCTGCCTGGTTGCGGACAGAAAACGTGGATCTGGCCACTATCGGTCTGTTCGCTCTCATTACGATGCCCTATAACTGGAAGTTTCTATGGGCGCCCTTCATGGATCGCTACACGCCGCCCATCCTGGGTCGGCGCACAGGTTGGATGTTGGTAACCCAGATTGGTCTACTATTTACCATAGGCATTCTGGGATTCATACGGCCTGCAGATTCAATTTGGTTGGCTGCCTCGGTCTGCTTGATCGTGTCATTTTTTAGCGCCAGTCAAGATATCGTAATCGATGCCTATAGGCGCGAACTACTGTTAGATAGGGAACTTGGCCTTGGCAATAGCCTTTACATACAAGCCTTCCGAATTTCCGGATTAATACCCGGCGCATTGGGGTTGATTCTGGCTGATCAGTTCGACTGGGACGTGGTATTCCTGATTATTGCTGCATTTATGCTGATCGGTATTGCAGCCACACTTAAATTTAAAGAAAACCAGATTTCCGTAGTGCCCAAATCCCTAAAAGACGCCGTAGTAGAACCCTTTAGGGAATTTATAAGGCGCAATGATTGGAGTGGTGCCGTCTTTATCCTGATTTTTGTGTTTTTTTACAAATTGGGAGACAACATGGCGGTGGCGCTACAAACACCGTTTTTAATTGATTTGGGGTTTAGCCTGACAACTATCGGTTTGGTGGCTAAAAATGCGGGTCTATGGGGCGCACTCCTGGGTGGCATCGTTGGTGGCATTTGGATGCTGAAATTGGGAATAAATCGGGCATTGTGGCTGTTTGGCGTGGTTCAAATCACGACAATTTTTGGGTTCTCGGTGTTGTCGGAAGCCGGTGACAATACATGGATACTGGCGATTGTGCTGTTCATGGAATATGTGGGAGTGGGTTTAGGTTCGATTGCCTTAGTTGCGTTTACGGCTCGTGCCACGACCCCCGCATTTGCGGCGACCCAACTTGCGCTGTTAACTGCAATTACCGTCCTGCCCCGAACCGTTGCCAGCGCGAGTTCGGGCTTCATCATAGAGGCGATAGGGTATACCTCGTTCTTTTATCTCTGCATGCTGTTTGCCGTGCCGGGAATGCTGTTGCTATTCAAAGTAGCACCATGGAATAAGCTCGATGCGGAACTTGATGAGGAGATTGATGAGGAAAGCGAAACCAGCTCTCAAATGTAAAAAAAGGCGTTTCCCTAAGTTAGCTGCCACCTATACTTTTTCAGCGAAATCCGGCCGCCTATAAACACGATGCCTTCTGCCTCGAGAAGAGACTTCTGCCTTAGATATTGGCTCGTTCCCAGCACAAAGGAAATCCGCCCCTGTGAATTGACGACGCGGTACCAGGGCAGTTTTGTATCAGCGGGCAGAGTCTTCATGACGTAGCCCACATAGCGCGCATAGCCGGGGAGGTCGGCCATTTTCGCGACCTGGCCGTAACTGGCAACATTCCCTCGTGGGATCCGGTATACGATCTGCCAAATTCTCTCTTTTGCATTTGTACTGTCTTCGGAGTTCATTCGGGCTCACAAGCGGCTACTGAATTACAGGGAAATCGGGACTTATCATGATAAAATGTGAGCTTCACAAAGTCATGGGGAGACGGTAGTGCGTTTTCTTTTTATATTCTTCATAGCGGTGCCTTTGACGGAGATGCTGTTGCTGTTCGAAGTCAGCGATCGCATCGGCGGGTTGCCGACGGTGGGTCTGGTGGTGGCTACAGCCGTGATTGGCGTACAGATTTTGAAGCGCCAGGGGCTGTCTACCTTGTTGCGGGCCAGTCAGCGCCTGCAATCGGGAGAACTGCCTGCCCAGGAAATTGTTGAAGGGATGATGCTGGCCGGCGCCGGCGCGCTGCTGCTGACTCCCGGGTTTATCACCGACACGATAGGATTCATGTTGCTTACCGGCCCTATACGCAGAGTGCTTGCTCGCAAGGTTATCAATTCCGGCCTGGTCAGGACCCTCGGTGCTGCCCAGGGTGGCAGTGCCTTCACCTCCTGGTCCAGCAGCGGTCGCACCGGCGGTTTGCACAGCGGAGGAAATAATACTTACGAGGGCGAGTATTCAGAAGAATCCGAGGTAATTCCTGCCAGCCCCAAGCCAAGCGGCGATGACCGTGATAAGCTTGCTTAGCTTAAGGAACCTCTGATTAATTGTTCAACGTCTATGCGTGGCCTTCAGAGCAGCCGTATCTCCGCGTTGGCACCCCTTGCAAGGTAGCAAACATTACTGCAGGAAGCCGCCTTGATCTACGACTGCTCTGCAGGCCAGAGATATTGAATAATTAATCAGAGGTTCCTCAAATAACAGTAATAATAAAACTATTAATATCAATGAGATACTGAATTTCGCCGCTAATCCCCAAAAAATTGAGCGTAAATGGCCCTTAAGCCATTGAAAAATCTCAGACTATCCCCATTATGCTCCACATCAACTAATTTGCTGTGGAATACCGAGTAATCGGTGGCTACAGCTACAGATTGGTAGTTTAGAGGATGGTCACACCGCCACCGGGGTGGAGTGGGCGCTTGGTTAAATTCTATTAATCAAATCTTTTGATTTGGGAGTGAAAAATAATGAAGATCCGGCCTTTACAAGATCGTGTCGTGGTACGACGCATGGAAGAAGAAACAACCAGCACAGGGGGCATCGTATTGCCAGGCTCGGCCGCTGAGAAACCAGCGCAGGGTGAAGTGATTGCTGTGGGACCAGGCAAGCGCCAGGAGAATGGGAAAATTCAGCCAGTTGACCTGAAAGTGGGTGATACCGTCGTTTTCGGTAAATACTCCAGCAACACGGTCAAGATTGGTGATGATGAGTTGCTAATTCTAAACGAGAGCGAAATTTTTGGTGTTATCGAAGACTAAGCGATCCTGAAAGAGATCCGGCGTTCGAGAACACAATCACAGACAAGACAGGAATAATTTAAAATGGCTAAAGAAATAAAATTCGGCGATGTAGCGCGCCAGAAACTCTTACAGGGCGTCAATGTACTCGCTGACGCAGTAAAAATTACACTGGGTCCGAAAGGCCGCAATGTAATACTGGACAAGTCCTTCGGTGCCCCAACCGTGACCAAAGATGGCGTATCGGTGGCGAAAGAAATTGAACTGGAAGACAAGTTCGAGAACATGGGTGCACAGATGGTCAAGGAAGTCGCTTCCCAGACCTCTGACGCCGCAGGTGATGGCACCACCACGGCTACGGTGCTGACTCAATCTATTCTCAGTGGCGGATTCAAGGCGGTTGCAGCCGGCATGAACCCCATGGACCTGAAGCGTGGCGTCGATAAAGCAGTTATCGCCATGGTGAAGGAAATTGAAAAGCTGTCAACCCCCTGCACCGATACCAAGGCAATTGCCCAGGTGGGTACCATTTCTGCCAATGCCGATGAGGCGGTAGGTCAGATTATTGCCCAAGCAATGGAGAAAGTCGGGAAAGAGGGCGTTATTACGGTTGAAGATGGTTCCGGTCTCGAAGATGAGTTGGACATTGTCGAAGGTATGCAGTTTGATCGTGGCTACCTGTCTGCATACTTCATCAACAATCAGGAGGGCATGAGTGCCGATCTGGAGGAGCCCCTCGTGCTTCTGGTGGACAAGAAAATTTCTAACATCCGCGATATGCTGGGCTTGCTGGAAGGTGTAGCGAAGGCCGGTCGACCGCTTCTGGTCATTGCCGAGGACGTGGAAGGCGAGGCCCTGGCAACTCTGGTTGTTAATAATATGCGCGGCATCGTCAAGGTTGCTGCGGTGAAAGCGCCGGGTTTTGGTGATCGAAGAAAAGCCATGCTGGAAGACATCGCAATCCTCACCGGTGGCACCGTGATCTCAGAAGAAGTTGGCCTGAATCTGGAAGGGGCGACAATCGACGACCTCGGTTCCGCCAAGCGAGTACAGATCAGCAAGGAAAACACCATCATCATCGATGGCGCTGGCGACAGCAAGAACATCGAGGGTCGAGTATCCCAGATTCGTGCGCAAATCGAAGAAACGTCTTCAGACTATGATCGTGAAAAACTGCAGGAACGTGTTGCCAAGCTGGCAGGCGGTGTGGCAGTTATCAAGGTTGGCGCAGGCACCGAGATTGAAATGAAAGAAAAGAAAGCCCGCGTTGAAGATGCATTACATTCGACCCGCGCCGCGGTAGAAGAAGGGGTAGTGCCTGGCGGTGGCGTGGCTCTGGTGCGAGCTCTGCAAAAAGTTGAAGGGCTGAAAGGTGATAATGAAGATCAAGATGTTGGAATAAGCCTGTTGCTGAAGGCTGCTTGTACGCCGCTTCGACAGATTGTCGAGAACGCGGGTGAAGAGCCATCTGTCATACTCGACAAGGTGAAGGTGGGTAAAGGCAATTATGGCTTCAACGCAGCCACGGGCGAGTACGGAGACATGATCAAGATGGGTATTCTCGATCCAGCCAAGGTCACCAGAACTGCGATTCAGGCGGCGGGTTCCGTAGCTGGATTGATGATTACTACCGAGGCGATGGTTGCCGAGAAGCCTGAAGAGAAGGGTGCTGGCGGTGGTGGTGGAATGCCAGACATGGGTGGTATGGGTGGCATGGGCGGCATGATGTAAAAATCGGCCGCCAGGGGGTCTTAGACCTCCCTGGCGGCGTTGGTTTGCGACTTCCGATGCTCGAGTATGGTTTATACACTGCGCTTCGGGTTCACAAACCGCCTTGCCAGGAAGGACTAAGACCCCCCTGGCGACCGATTTTGGATACTGATAGATGTGTGTTGTTTATTGGATTAAAAGGCAGAACTGAAAAGTTCTGCCTTTTTGCTATGCGGGGGATCTTGATCCTCCCTGGCGGCGTTGGTTTGCGACTTCCGATGCTCATGTATGGTTTATACATTGCGCTTCGGGTTCACAAACCGCCTTGCCAGGAAGGACTAAGACCCCCCTGGCGACCGATTTTGGACACTGATAGATGTGCGATTTTTATTGCTGGAATTAAATACGGTGGGTTATAGGAATTCCACGATCAGGAGTAGCACGGCGCCGAGGCCGATGCCGCTGTGGATTACACCTACCACACTGGTCATGGGTCCGGTCTTGCCTTTGATGGCATTGCCTTCGAGTGCGAGGATGATTGCCATGGTGAGGATGATCGCCAGCATGCTAGTGCCGCCCTCGGACGACATGGGTACGCGGCCGATACCACTTAAGTGAGCCGAGGCGCCCATGAAGAACAGCATCGGTAGCGAGAACAGGGTGTTGGTTCTCGATGCCAGGCCGGCTTTTGCGAGATTACCGGCGGCGGCCGGATCGGCCTCGCCGCCTGCCAGTACTTTGTCGGTAGAGGCGATGACGATTTGCTGAGCCGGCCAGATAATCAGCCACACATTCAGAAACATCAAGGTGCCCATCACCATGCCCATCATCAGGTAGTAATTCATGGCAGCGCCGAGGAAGCCAGCCAATGCCAGTCCGGAAAGGAATGTAAACAGCGCACCATAGCGGAACCACCAGAGCGCCCTGGGAACCAACTTGGATATGGCGGCCGATTTGGCCGTGGCATCTGTCTCCTTGAAAAACTCGGTCTGGATGAAGTTAAAATAATAAAGAATGCCGATCCACGTTACTCCAGCGAAAAAGTGTATCCAGCGAAAAAGAAAGGCGAGGAAATTTTCCAATTCCATAGCAGGGACCCCCAGGTGGTTTGATTTAGTTTTTTTGTTGTACCTGCCGACGCCGTAAGATCGTCAATCAGGTAATCTGCAGGCATCTTAGCATTGGCCTTGGCAGTTCGCCATCCACGGCCAGGGATGGATTGCAGTGCGGATTTCTAGGATAATGCCCCGCTATGAATGAAAACGACGAATTAGGCAATATTCCACCGATGGTGCCGGATCGTGATGATGTGGACTCCCACCTGACTAATAAGAAGGCTCAGCATCAGGAGATCGTGCGAGGCGCTTACTACACGGAGAAAGTGAAAGTAAGCACCTGGCAAGTGCGCTTCATGCTCACCATAATTATCCTGGCGATGCTGGCTGCGGGCTACGGCGGCTATTACCTGTATGGCGAATACCAGTTTGACATGCGGCAGGCCGATCTGCGGATCAGCGACCTGGAGAGGCGCCTGTCGCTGGCAGGTGACAGTGCCGAGGATTCTGCCCTCAACATGATCCAGCGCATGGATTTCAATTTTACCGAAATCGACAAGCTGTGGGCTGCACGTCGAGTTATCAATCGCGCGCTGGAAGATGTCCAGTCGGCATTGGCAAAATTGGCTTTGGTAAATGAGGGTCAGGACGAGGTGGTGGCGAATAATAGCGCGCAGATCGCCAACACCAATCGGTCCCAGACTGTGAGTGATACGAGAATTAACGCGATCATCGCAGACTTCGATCAACTGACACGGTCCGTGGCGAATTTGAATGCCAATGTACAAGAGCTGCAAGGTCTTCGCGCAGACATGGCGAGTATCAGGCAGTCACTCAATAGTGGCGACAGTAATGTGCTGGGTCTGCTTGGTCGCCTGGAATACATCGAGGAATCGATGGAGTCCGTGAATGCGAACCGGCAACAGGTCAACGAAAGCCTGTTGCGGATACAGCAAAGCATCGGCTCGTTACAGCGCAGTATCAATTCCCAGGGCAGTGGTATTTAGTTAATCTCCGGCTCTCAACCTCAGATTCAATAGAATTCGTTTTCCAGTGCCCACTACCCACGCCTCGATCTCCTGGCATTATTTCCCCGTAAACTGCGGTTGCCGTTTTTCGATAAACGCAGTAACCCCCTCTCGAAAATCTGCCCGTGACGCGCAGTCGGCAAAGTACTCCGCTTCCGCCTGTAGCTGTGATTCGAATTCACTCTCCAGTGAACGATAGAAAAGCGCCTTGGTGTTGCCATACACATGGGTGGGGCCGCTGGCGAGACGGCTTGCCAGTTTAAGCGTTTCTGCTTCTAACACCTCTGTCTTGACGACAAAATTTATCATGCCCATGTCTTTCGCCGTCTGGGCATCGAAGCGGTCCCCCAACAGGGCAATTTCCATGGCCTTCTTGATGCCCACGGTTCGGGGCAGATGAAATGAAGAAGAACCATCGGGGCTGGTGCCGATCTTGCAGTAGGCCAGGGTAAAGAATGCATCCTCAGATGCGATCACCAGATCGCATGCCAGAGCCATGCTCACGCCTGCTCCGGCAGCGGCACCCTGGCAGCTGGCAATAATGGGTTTGGGCATACGCCGCATGGCAAACATGATTGTATGCAGATCGTGAATACGCAGCATGAATTGCTTGCGAATCTCCCGCGGGGATTGCTTGACGGTTTCGCCCATGCCTTTGACATCGCCACCCGCCATGAAGTGCTCGCCGGCACCCTTGAGGATGACGCAGCGCACCGATTCATCTGTTTCGATGTCATGCAGGGCATCACAGAGCTGTGAGCGCATCTCCATGCTCAAGGCATTGCGCGCCTCGGGGCGATTCATTGTGAGGGTAGCGATGGCGTTGTTGTGAGTAACTTCCAGGTGCGACATAGTAGGGTCCTTACGGCGGATATGAGGGTGAAGTCGCGAGTATACCGCGGCTTTTTGAGGCATTAACAGAGGAATAAGCGCGGGTTTCAATCGCGCTTGGCAAAACACCGGGTTCAGGTATAATACGCGCCCTCTCGACGGGTTTCAGCTGTAGTTGCGGACGTGGCGGAATTGGTAGACGCGCTAGATTTAGGTTCTAGTATCGCAAGGTGTGGGAGTTCAAGTCTCCCCGTCCGCACCAAATATATTGACCTAAAATAATAAGATAAAAATTTATTTCCTCAAAATGTCCCACTAATATCCCAATAACATTCAGTATCTTTGAATTGATTTGCACTTAGTCAGAATTGATTTTCTTGGACTGAAGCTCGTTCAAATTCTTAGTCCTATCTTTAATCATTTCAGATATTAGCTGCCCCATATTTGGACGATCTTCGGGTATGAATTTAGCGTAGTGGTTCTTAAGCATTTCCAGGTACTGACAAGTTAAATAAATGGGGTCAGAGTAAAAATACAGTACTGTATTTTTACTCTGACCCCATTTATTTCAAGGCGCGAGGCTTGACCTGGCCTGGGTTCCCCAATGGCCATCAATATTGGTGATAATGTAGAGAGACTGGTAGGTTCCTATGATCTCATTGTCGCTGTTAAAGCGCTGGAACAGGGTAGCGATATGTACCTTGGCGGGAGAGGCCAGGGTCACGTCCCGCGTCAACCAATGCGAATGATCCCAGCCAGTCTGGGGCAGGGTCTCGAATGCGCGAGTCTCGGCAAATTCTTCCGCCGATTCCCACACCGTCACGCCACCGCTGGCGAAGCGCACATGGGGATAGTTCAAGGAGGCCGCCCATGCCTGAGGGTCGCGCGCGTTAAACCCCAGCATGAATGCGTCCATGGCGCCCATGGCGCCAGCGATGGCTTCTTCTAACTCACTGTCACTCTGGGCGGATAGTGGTGTGGTGGCCACCAGTAAACTCAGCGAAATAAATATCACAGACAGAAATCGGTGCAACACAGTATTCTCCTCGAATTTTTCTCTCGAGGCAGAATATCAACAATTGGAGTCAGAGTAAAAATACACTGGTTTTGACACACTCAGGCGGCGAATCCATAGCACAGATTGATTTCACGATTTTAACTCATTGATTCTGTTAACGAATCGGTCACGCAGTCTACTGAAAATCCTCGTGTCGGTGCTTGGAGTAAAAATATAATAGGTTGTGAGAGGCCGCTATTGACCCAAAGCAGCATACGCCCAGTGGCAAGGAGATCAGGCAGTTGATTGACGGAGATTAGTTTGCTTGCCGTGCAATCAACCATACAACAATAGTAGAATCATAAACCCTGTAAATGCCAAACCATTCAAAGTCAGAGATTATCTATGTTAAGCAAGCTCCTAATTAGATCTATTCAAATTCTTTTCATTTGCAGTCTCTGTGTTGTTGCGTCGGCGCAGCAGCTCGTTACCGGAGAGGTGCAAGTACGCAGCTACCATTTCGATCTTACCGAAGAAGAAATCGAGTATCGACTGTATGTGCCTAACAGTTATCGAGCAGACACAGCCTCGCCTCTCATCGTCTTGCTGCATGGCTTAGGCGGTACGCCGCGGATCATTGAATACGATGGCATTCGAGAAGAAGCCGAGCAACACGGCTACATCGTTGTGGCGCCCTACGGTTATAACAAAAGAGGCTGGTACGGCCTGTTTGGTCCGGGCAAGAGTTTCTTCAATGAAGGGCCCGACGGTCCGACACCGGACAATATCGGTTTGCTCAGCGAAACCGATGTCATCAACGTATTCGAAATGGTCAATGAGGAATTCAATATTGACCCTAAGCGCAGCTATCTGATGGGCCATAGCATGGGCGGTGGCGGCACCATGTATCTGGGTGGCGAGTATTCACAATACTGGGCGGCACTGGCACTATTGGCACCGGCGCTGTTCGGCAGCACCGATCAGTTAGAGGCCATCAAACATATCCCCATCTTCATCGCCCAGGGAGATGCGGACGAATTGATATCGGTAGACATGGCGCGCCGTTGGGTCGCGCGCATGGAAGAGTTGGAGATGACTCACACCTATGTAGAAATTGCCGGCGGCGACCATGTGGATGCGATTGCCAGTAATGCCCCGTTGATCGCGCAGATTTTCGACTTCTTTGACAAGCACAGCCAATAGCTTGTAAGGACACTGAAATTAAGGTGCTTGCTGTTAGGAGAAAATACACCATGAAACCTAGTAAGTCTGACTCTTGGCTTTGGCCCTAAAGCAGCCAGCCTGGCAACAAAGTAAACCGGTTCGAAAACGACGTGCGCAGTACCATTGCGGTAAGTCGTCTTGAGTTCATAGCGTGTCTTGCCGGTAGAGGTTTATGCGTGGACTCGAACCACCAACCCTAGCATTGTGAATTTGAGCGTCTTTATGGGCATGACTTTGGCTCAATGGAACACAGTATGTAAGACATATTACTAATATCCAGACTAAATTTCATATAATACAATTAGGTATGTCTTATAGTGGATGGACTCCCTCTCGCCAATTAATTAACCGGGCTGATGTAGCGCACCAACAGACGAGGGTAGGAGACAGGAGCTAGTGAATGGTTGATATTCATTGGTTTCTTATGGTCTTACGCAGTCTAACGAAATTGAAGGAAATCAGCGAAATGGAGTTCAAGTCTTCCCCGTCCGCGCCAACTTAAGGTTTTACAAAGTCTGGTACCGCCTTCAATCCCTTTAACTAACTGGTTAATCCAAGTAAATAGGCTCTTGTGGCGTAGCGCCAAATATACTTGACCACTACCAAGGCATTTCAGAAGGGGTTCCTGAATCAATAAATAACACGGTTGGCTCCTACGGAAGAGTTATGAATTGGTAGACGGATCACATCTAGATATCAGGCAAAAAGCCGAATTTACACGAAATCTGTTTCAGATCCTTGAGTGGCAAGCACCACCACGGCAGTAGATTGGCTTAGCTCAAGTTCGAGCTGTCGATCTTTTCGATTTATACTGAAGCCTTGATCAGGGTTTCCGGGATCTTTGCGAGTTTGGCTAAAGGGAAGCGGTGGCACTCAAACCAACAATCTATAAATTCCGTATTTCGCTCTCGGATCTCAACCGAGATTACTATGACACGCTGAATTTGACTATCGCTCAACATCCCTCCGAGACCATGGAACGGATGTTGATAAGATTCTTGGCTTATTGTTTAAATACTCAGGAGCGTCTGACCTTTAGCAAGGGGCTTAGCTCGCCCGAAGAACCCGACATCTGGGCACAGTCGCTGGATGGAAAAATATTGACGTGGATCGATGTTGGGGAGCCGGCGATTGACAGGATAAAGAAGGCAACGCGCGTGGCGTCAACGGTCAGGGTTTATTGTTTCAATCGCAAAGCCGAGGTTTGGTGGAGTCAGGTTGAGGACGAGTTCAAACGACTGCAGGTAACTGTGACCCGGTTTCGGTGGCAGGAGGTACAGGCCATGGCGGCCTTGGTGCAGCGCACGATGGATTTGTCTATCACCATTAGCGGCGATTCTGCCTATGTTGCCGCCGAATTGGGCGAGTGCGAATTGTCATGGAAATCGTTGCAAGCATGCTGAACCTGTTCCTTGGCTACAACATTTTGCCTGGCAAACCGTTGAGATTGGCGAGACTATGACGAGCGTAATTCCCGCGGTCGGAAACCAACCGCGCCACGCATGGGGAGGACTTGTTAGTCATTGTGGACTCGATTGTTATCCCTGTTTATACCGCCTCTATATCACTTGGCAAGTGGAAGCATTAGAATCTGCGGTATAGTTACGATCCCCCGCTTATTGGTGAAATTCAGAATTGCCTGAAAAACGAACCATCATGCTGCTTGCCGGCGTATTACTGGCGGCGGCGCTCGCCCCCTTAGGTTCAACTTCCATAGCCGTCGCAATGCCTCAAATCGCCTTGTTCATGGGCATGGATATAGGTGCTGCCACGCAATTACTGGTCGGTGGATACCTGCTTATCTCCGTCATTGGCCAGGCACCCGCGGGCAAATTGGGGGACATCATTGGCTATCAGAAAGCGCTGTATATCGGCCTCACCGTGTTTATGCTCGGGTCCCTGTTAGGCTATTTGCTGCGCAGCATAGAAGCCTTGTTGATTGCCCGCATGATGATGGCCGGCGCCAGCGCCATGATCGTACCCAACGCCTCGGCAATGCTCAGAACGCAGCTGCCCGATTCCTTCCTACCCTTCGCCTATGGAATCTTTGGGGCGACGATGGGTGCGGCGGCGGCAGCTGGTCCCCTATTGGGCGGCACACTCACCCAGTTATTCGACTGGCCAGCGCCTGCGAAAATGTTTATGGTCAGAATATCGATATAGAGTGGGCCTTCCATGACGGCATATTGTATTTGCTGCAGTGTCGGGCTATTACCAGCTAGCCAGGCAGGCACGGGCTTTTCGTCAACTGGTTGCCGCTGCCATAAGACATAGGCTATGCTGATTTTGCGTCGATGCGCACGCTAAATTCGTAAACCGGCCGATCATGAAAGACTTGTTAAAATCTAAAAAAGGCACGCAGCTAGACAAGAAGGCGAAGGCTAAAGACCTGGTTTCAAGCAGGGATGACGTGCAAAACTTCTTGCAGAAAGTTTCGAATATGCCTGTCAGCTCCGGTGATGCACGCCTGGTCTTTGCGCTGGATGCTACCGCCAGCAGGCAAGCTACCTGGGATACGGCTAGCCAATTGCAGACCGAAATGTTTGTCAGCGCCCAATCCCTCGGTGGGTTGCAAGTTCAGCTTTGCTATTTTCGGGGATTTGGAGAGTTTTACAGCAGCCCTTGGCAATCCAGCCCCGACGCCCTGCTTAAAACCATGACCGGAATAACTTGCCAGGCCGGTGCCACCCAACTGCAGAGATTGCTGCGGCATGTGATCACCGAGAATGATCGCAACAAGATCAAGTGTGTGGTCTACATCGGCGATGCCATGGAAGAGAATATAGACATCCTGGCTCATCTAGCCGGCAAGCTTGGCTTGTTAAATATCCGCCTGTTTATGTTTCAGGAGCGGGGCGACCCGATCGCCCGCCAGGCCTACCTGGAGATGAGCAGGCTCGCCGGCGGGGCCTATTGTCAGTTTGATGCTGCCAGCGCCGATCAATTAAAGGACCTGTTACGGGCAGTCGCTATCTATGCCGCAGGTGGCATGAAGGCGCTGGTGGACTTCAGTAAAAAATCTCACAAGACGGTGAAATTATTGCAACAACAATTGAAACAGTAATTGAAGTCACAGCCATCTTTGCCTAAATTACCCCTATGATTCTTCGACTGCTGCTACTGCTGGCCCTTCCCGTTATGGCTTATTACATGGTCATGTCGGTGAGTCAGCGTTTTAAGCTTACTCCGAGACAGAATCGGATCATGCTTTTTATTACGGTAGCGTTTCTGGTAATCGGTGCGCTGGTGGTAATGGGAAGGTTGCCGGTTCAGTTCATCCTCGCCCCCATAGGTGCGGCGGCGACCTTCATGTTGCGCATGCTACCTACCTTGTTGCGGTTGTTGCCAATGTGGCAAATGTTCAAGAGCCGCGTAGCATCGGCGAGACCCAGGGATTCCGGCCAATCGTCTACCATCCGCACGGAATTTCTGGAAATGGAACTGCACCATGGCAGTGGTGATATGGACGGAAATATTCTGAAAGGAACCCACGCGCAGAAAAAATTATCGTTGCTTTCCCTCAACGAATTACTGGATTTGTACAAGGAGTGCAGCGGCGATCATGATTCCAGTCAGGTGCTGGAAGCCTATATCGATAGAATGCATCCGAACTGGCGGGAACAGACGGGTAAGAGATTTGACAAGACCGGGAATGGTGATGAATCGGCCATGACCAAAGAATTGGCCATAGAAATTTTGGGCTTGGATGCGCAGCCGAACCGGAAACAGATCATCAAGGCTCACCGCTCTCTGATGCAGAAGATGCATCCTGACCGGGGCGGTTCTGATTATCTCGCCAAAAAAATAAACGGGGCGAAAGACCTTTTGCTGACGCTGCTTTAATCCGAGGGTCCATAGTACATTAATTAAACAAATTACATTAATACGGATAAATTTGGCATTATCCGCTGGAGTCGAAAAATCCTATAGTCACCATGAGCAATTCCTCAACCAACGAACAATCGTCTTGCGCGGCGCTGATAAAGGCCGCAGCGCTAATCGAGCAGAAAGAGCTGAAATCGGTTGTGTTGTCGTTTCTCGTTGTGTTCATTCTCATGGCTGCATACTACATGCTGAGACCGGTGCGTGATGCCATGGCCAGCGACTGGACCAATACCGAAATCAGCGTGCTATGGAATATCCAGTTCTTCATGAGCCTGGCGGTGGTCGCGATTTATGGTGCGGCGGTGTCCAGGATTAAGTTCAGATACTTGGTGCCCGCCGTCTACGGTTTTTTTGCCCTGAGTTTTATCAGCTTCTATCTGGGTGGTTCCCTGATTAGCGATCCGGTGTTGCTGGATAAGGGTTTCTATCTGTGGGTGAGTCTGTTCAGCCTGTTTCACCTGTCGGTATTCTGGAGTTTTATGGCTGACCTCTTTAACCAGGAGCAGTCCAAGCGGCTTTTTGGCATCATAACTGTCGGCGCCAGCGCCGGCGCAATCATGGGTCCCTTAATCGCTTCCATCGTGGCTCAAACTGTGGGCGCAGAGGTATTGATGCCGGCTGCGGCGTTGATCATGTTGATTCCGCTTCCCATTATTTTCTATTTGCAGCATTTGAAGCGGGTGGAGCTTGATAATGAGCGGCTTGCCGTCGACCCCTCGTCGCTAAAAATTGGGGGCAATCCGCTGCAGGGATTCAAGCAATTTTTTAACAGTCCCTACCTGATCGGGATTGCAGCCTTTATCTTGCTGTACACCGCGATAAGCTCATTTGCCTATTTTGAACAGACCAATTTACTGCGTGCCTTTGACCGGGATCAACGCACGGAGATATTGGCCAATCTCGCCCTGGTGGTGAATATCCTCACCTTCGCACTCGGTTTTTTTGCCACCAGCAGGCTGGCCACACGCTTGGGAATGCCGATCACCTTGGCGCTGGTGCCCGCCTTCATGAGTGTCGCCTTGCTAATTCTGGCATTCGCCCCGATCCTCACGGTGCTGCTGGCGCTGCAGGTAGCCAGACAGGCAGGGAACTATGGCATAACCCGCCCCGCCCGGGAGATGCTCTTCACCTCCATATCCCGGGAAAGCCGTTTCAAGGCTAAGCCGGTGGTGGATGTGGTTATCTATCGTGGCGGCGATGCGCTCTGGTCCTCGGCCTTTGCCTTGCTCACCGATGGAATAGGCTTCGGTATGGCGGCGATGGCGGTCATTGGCGCGGGTCTGGCCGCGGTGTGGGCTGCCACCGGCTTAGCGCTGGGCTCACTATTCAATAAGCGCGACAGGGTCGCAGCTGAGCTTTCGCCGACTGAGGAGGGTTCTGTGGCGGGAATCGACACCACCTAATTGATTGCCAGAGACTCCCGAAGACAGTGACAGAGAGGCGATGCGCGTTTGTAATTAGTCCCCGGTTGATAGGCCGACATAGTGATAGAATGGTGACTGCTGCAATGCTTGAGAGGTTTGCCCGATCATGACACTAATCCGCAACGACCATGTCATTCAAAGTGTCGCCGATGCCCTGCAATTTATTTCCTATTACCACCCGATCGATTTCGTGAAGGCGGTGCATGAAGCCTATGAGAAAGAAGAATCTGTTGCCGCCAAGGACGCAATGGCCCAGATTTTAATCAATTCCAGAATGTGCGCCGAGGGCAAACGACCTATCTGTCAGGATACGGGTATCGTTACCGTGTACTTGAAGGTGGGAATGGATGTGCAATGGGAGGGTGACATGACCCTCGCCGACATGGTTAATGCCGGAGTGAGGCAAGCCTACCTGCTGCCGGACAATGTATTGCGGCCATCGATTCTTGCCGATCCGGCGGGAGCAAGAAAGAATACCGGTGACAATACCCCGGCGGTGATTCATACGGAACTCGTTGCCGGCAACACCATTGAAGTCAATCTGGCGGCGAAAGGTGGAGGTTCGGAGAACAAGGCGAAATTGGTGATGCTGAATCCTAGTGACAGCGTCGCGGATTGGGTTGAGCGAACCTTACCGACAATGGGCGCTGGCTGGTGTCCGCCGGGTATCCTGGGGATAGGCATTGGTGGTACGGCCGAGAAGGCGGTGGTACTCGCCAAGGAGGCGTTAATGCATCCCATTGATATCCATGAACTCAGAGCGCGTGGCGCCGCCACCAGGATCGAAGAATTGCGACTGGAAATCATGGATAGGGTCAATGCACTCGGTATTGGTGCCCAGGGCCTCGGTGGGCTGACCACGGTGCTGGATGTCAAGATCATGGATTTTCCAACCCATGCCGCGTCTCTGCCGGTGGCCATGATTCCAAATTGCGCAGCTACCCGCCATGCCCATTTCAGCCTAGATGGCAGTGGTGTGGCGGAACTGACGCCGCCGAGTCTGGATCAGTGGCCGGTGATTAGCTGGGACGTTGGACCGAGGGCTCGTAAGGTCAATCTGGACACCCTGACCCGCAAAGATATCGCAAGTTGGGAGCCAGGTGAGACCCTGTTGCTAACAGGCAAGATGCTGACCGGGCGTGACGCTGCCCACAGGCGATTGCTCAGCATGCTCGAAAAGGGGGAAGGTCTGCCGGATGGTGTGGATTTTGAGAACAAGTTCATTTACTACGTGGGTCCTGTCGATCCCGTGAGAGATGAGGTGATCGGCCCGGCCGGACCAACCACAGCGACGCGTATGGACAAGTTTACCGATGCCTTGCTGGAAAAAACCGGTCTTATTGGAATGATAGGTAAGGCAGAAAGAGGAGAGCAGGGAATCGACGCAATCAAGAAGCACAGGGTTGTCTATTTGATGGCGGTGGGCGGAGCGGCTTACCTGGTATCGAAAGCAATTCGCAAAGCCAGGATCGTAGCATTCGAGGATTTGGGGATGGAAGCCATTCACGAGTTCGAGGTGGAAGCGATGCCGGTCACCGTGGCCGTGGACGTGAACGGCACATCCGTGCATCAAACCGGGCCCGAAATCTGGAAAAAACGCATCGCCGAACAGCACCCGATCGAGGTGACCTAGCCGAGGTAATTCAAATCATTGGTGATAACACGGGGTCATGCTCAATCGCACATATCTTCGTAGCGATTCCTCAAGTTTAAATCGATAGCTGGATCGATGCCGGCGATGTTAATTTCGGTGGTGGAGAGTTCAATCGATTCACGACCCATGACGTGGTGATCAAATTTGTAGATCGTGGAGTTCGTGCCTTCATTGGCAGAACATTCGTAGGCCGCCGAATTTTGACTTACCGCTGCGTTGATTGCTTTGTACTTCTTAATCCTGGTCGCTCCGTGCCGTTTCCTCAGCATCTTTTCCACAATATGGGGGGCAAGTATTGAGGCGCTGGCGTTGTTGCCGCCGAAGCCCTTGGAATTAATTATCACTGCATCCATGCCGTCGGCACCGACCTCCTTGTGTTGCAACAAGAATTCCACATTCTCGGTAAACACATCATCTGCGAGCTCATCGACGGTCAATATGCCGGGTATGAAACCGTTGGCCCAAACCCCCAGGCTGGCGGCCAGCTGGTCTCCCGCCGAGGAAGCCAGGGAATGGCCTACGTAGGCCTTAATCGCTGCGACCGGCCACCGCTCGATGCCAAAGGTTTTCGCAATTTCGCTGATGATGTGCGATTCGGTCAGACGATTTTGCAGGGTACCGGTGCCGTGAGATTGCACATAGCTGCGCCGCCTCAATCCCTCTTCACCGATGAGTTTACTGGTGGCCGCGGTGGCCTTCGCCAATGAGATATAATTCCCCAGTCCGGGGCTGGCGATTGATTTTTTGTGCCCGTCGGCGTTAATAAATACTTCGTTGACGGCGCCATAGATATTGGCGCCAAGCTCCAGTGCCAGGTCGTCGTCGAAAAGTACAATAAACTGCGCCGATTCGGCGAGCGTAAATCCCGCATTATTACCGAAGGGTCTGCAAGCACGGCGAAAATCCGGTAACTCATCCTGCGCTAAGTGATCCAGTTTGCGCAGTGAGGCATCGTCTGCCAGAGCCCCCATGGTGGCGAATCCGTCGAAGATTTCCGGTACTAATGGGGCTTCACTGGTGCCGACGATAACCACACGGTGGGATCCGGATTGGATATCCCGGATGCCCTGGCGCAGGTTATAGAGGAACGTCGCACAGGCCGCAATGTTGGTGCCGGTTGTGCCCAAATTACCCAGTAAGTAGGCATTGATAAAGTCCGCTGGCATTTCCGCGTAGCCCAGTGGCAATTGCTTGGAGGTAACCTTCCTCCCCAGCAATCTGGCTTGCATCATGCCACCGTTGCCGTTGTAATCGAGCTGACTCATGCCGCTGCCGGCATAGACACTGATCTGATCGGGAGCGACGTTTTGCCTTACGGTTTCCCAATCGATTCCCAGTGAGTTTATGGCATCGGAGGCGGCAAAAACCGTCAGCTGTAATCCGCGGGGGTGATTTCTTGACTGATACAGGGTGGCCGGATCGAAGCCCGTGGGCAGCTGCCCCGCGCTGTTCACCTTGGCCGAGCGATAACTTCGCAATAACACATCCAGGTTTTCGCCGGCGCTGATACTGATTTTTCCCTCGCCGGCACTGCCTTCCTGATGTATTGACCAGCCGCTGGGAAGGGGGTGGGGCACTTGTTTCTTCGCTATCTCAAATTTAAATGCTTCACCGTTGGCGGCGGCCAGGCTGGCCTTTTTGTGAAACAGCAGGTGATCGGGGTCAAACAGATTTTTTTCCACCCGGCGTATGAGTGAGCCCCGCTCCAACTCAGCGCCATGGCTTCTTATGAAATCCTGCAGATCAACAGTCTCTCCCGCAGCGTCGATCCAGTTAGATCCATGCTTATGCAATTGGCCGGTGAGGGCGGCCAGGCTCGCCCGGATTTGATTCGCCTCGGCCTCGGCCAGGGCGTCGATGATCATGCGCCGATACCCGTTGTGCCCGGAACTACGTCCGGCGGCATTGATGCCGCCGAATCCGACTATAACTGGAAGTTTAACCATAACGCGTACGAAGGAACCTCTGATCAAATAAATGACTACTGAAGTTTATCACCGATCAGAGCTTCCCTAACTCTGAACCCTCATCAAACCAACACCGTGGGTAAGCATGGCGCAGTCCCACGAATGCTGTTAGGGAGCTATTAGACATAAAAATCGGAATATTAGCTAATCATTTACCGGCGGGGACTGCTTCGGCACGAATGCGCACCCATGCCACCCGGATCGACTCGCCGGAGATTTTCTTTAGGAGCGACGCTGCACTGACAAGAATTTAGCGCCTCACTTGCATTATAGCGGAGTGCCACATAGCATGACCTGTTCTGGCAACCAGGAACAAGAGACAGGAGGCGATATGAAAGTTTCACGCTTGGGAAAAATAATGGCGAGCTCGGTGGCATTCTTTGCGGCGGTCACGGCCGTGGCGCAGGATGACCCTTATGCGAATGTCAGCATTCAAACTGTGCCGGTAGCAGGGAATGTCTCCATGTTGATTGGAGCCGGCGGGAATATTGGTGTGTCGGCCGGAGCCGATGGCATTTTGATAATAGATGACCAGTTTGCGCCGCTGGCCGGGCGCATCAAGGACGCGATCGAAGCACTGGGAGCCCGGGTGCCAAAATACCTGCTAAACACCCACTTTCATGGTGATCACACCGGTGGCAATGCCGATTTTGGTGGCGAAAGTCTCATCGTCGCCCATGAGAATGTCCGCAGTAGGATGGCAGCGGGTGATGCGCCGGCGGTGGCCTTGCCGGTAGTTACTTACGACGATGACGTGAGCATCCATTTCAATGGTGAGGAAATTACCCTGATCTATATGGCCGATGGTCACACCGACACCGACAGCGTCGTCATGTTCGCGGAATCCAATGTTATCCACATGGGTGACCATTTTTTCAATGGCGGATTTCCGTTTGTCGACCTGGCAAATGGTGGCACCGTACAGGGTTATATTCGCAACCTGGAAAAGGCTCTGAGCTGGATTGACGATGATACCGCAGTTATTCCTGGCCATGGTCCGCTTGGAGACAAGGCCTCCCTGCTGGCTTTCTACAACGTGGTCAAGGATACCTCCACGGCGATTCGCGTCATGAAGTCGCAGCGCATGAGCAAGGGAGAAATCGTCGCCGCGGGACTGGATGACATGTATGAGTCCTGGGGCGGGGGTTTTATCAACGAGCAACGCTGGATTGGGACAGTCTACGATAGCTACCCACGTTAGAATTGACGGGTTTGCGCCTGCCAGGCGCAGACCCGTTCACTTCATACCTTCAAATTCAAACCCGCTATAGCTAGCTGATGGGGGTTCATTCCCATTGCAAACTGATTTATCCAAGCTGCAACAATTCAAGCGCCGGGTGGGCTTGTCCCATGCTCAGCTTGGGATCCCCCCGGACTATGGTCAGAGCTGCGGGTTGACACTCTGTCCGGAACCGGAAGAGCTGGTAGACACCGAGCTGGATTTTTACCAACGACCGCAGAAACTGGTCGCTGCGGCCCTGCGATCATGGTCTTCAATGCGGGCAGCCGCCGCCGACGACGAGGTCTCCCTGTTCCTGATTTCAGCCTTTCGCAGCGTCGAGTATCAGCATGAACTCATCGCTGCAAAGCTCGAAAAAGGTCAATTAATCGAGCAGATTTTGCGCGTCAATGCGGCACCTGGATTCAGTGAACATCACTCGGGGCGGGCCCTCGATCTCGGTACTTCGGGTTGCGATGCCCTGGTTGAGGAATTTGAAAATACTATTGCATTTCAATGGCTTATGGAAAATTCCGCCGCCTATCATTTCTATCTTAGTTATCCCCGCAAACACGCTTCAGGGATGGATTATGAACCCTGGCACTGGTGTTTTCAGCAGGGATGACAAAGGCTTCTGAAAGGGGTAATCTGAAATCCAGCAGTAGAAGGAAAGGGGATGTTAGAGAACCAATACGCGGTACAGTGTAAAACGCTCCTCCTAGGTACTATGGTATTTAGCAGTTTTCCTCAAATTCAATTTCCCCTCATCTTGGCTTCCCGTAATCGATATCAGCCGCCGGCTTGCAGTGCGGTTCCACCTCGGCACGCCAGATCAAATCATTCACCCGCTACCCTAGCCGAAGTTTCAATAGCGAAAGGAGGTAACGAGTTTTAACAGCAGTAAATGTAATAGTTAGGCACAAGCCATCTTTTGAACGTAGCAAGGAGAAAGTGTTTTATGACTAATGAATTCCAAGTAGTTTTTCATAACATTGATCAAACCGATGCACTGACAGAAGCAGTGCAGAAACGTATTTATAAACTCGAGCGTTTTTGTGATCAAATCATAACCGGTCGAGTTGTATTGGATTCGCCACATAATAACCACCACAAGGGCAAGGTCTATTCCGTCACCCTGGAAATTCATACCGCCTCCAAAGAAGTTCGCGTCAATCAAGATCAACACGACAATCACGCCCATGAAGATTTATACGTTGCCATCAGAGATGCATTCGATGTCGCTGAACGTCAGCTGAGATCCATAGACAAGAAGCATCGTAATGGGTCCGCCCGTAAAGATATTGAAAACTATAACCATGAGGCAGCTTGATGCCCACAGGTACCATGAATGAATGACCAGGAACGATTAGAATTAGAAGCGGCAACGTTCCGCCGATTGCTGGATCACCTCGGCGAACATACGGAAGTTCAGAATATCGATCTGATGAACCTGGCGAGTTTTTGTCGCAATTGCCTATCGAAGTGGTACAGCGCCGAGGCCAAGGAGCGCGGTCTGGATATAGACTATGAAAGTGCGAGAGAAATTGTTTACGGCATGCCCTATGCGCAGTGGAAATCCAGGTTTCAGACCGAAGCCAATGCTGAGCAACTGGAAAAATTTGATAGTCAATCTTGAGCGATGATCTGTGGCTGGCTGCCTATCGTCAGTCAACCACTTATTCAGGCATCACTGCATTGTTCAGAGGTGCCCTAGTATTCAATCGCCCGCACGCTGAAATATTGCCGACCCGCCGGTGACTCAATTTCGATTTCGCTGTCTAGCTGTTTCCCCAATAGTGCGCGACCCAGGGGTGCGTCTATACTGATATAACCCCGTTGTGGATCTATCTCATCCGGACCGACGAGGCGATACCGAAGCAATTTCTCATCATCGCCTTGCAGGGTGACGCGAGCGCCGAAATAGATTTTGCTGATGTCGTCCGGCGTTCCGGAAACCACGGTACATTCTTCCAGGCGTTTACGCAGGTATCTCACGCGTCTGTCGATCTCGCGCAGTCGTTTCTTGCCATAAATGTAATCTGCATTCTCCGAACGATCACCCATGGCGGCGGCTTCTGATACCGATTGGGTAACCACCGGGCGCTCGACTTTCCATAACTGCTGCAGCTCCGCTTGCAGCACTTTCTCGCCTTCGGCAGTGATGTATTTGGAACCAGGCTTCTGGGGTGGGCGATATCTGCTCATTGGTCTGGATGGTGATTAATCTCGTGATCGAGTGTGAATGACAATTGGTCTGAAGTGATGGATTCGGCGTCCGCCGGCGGGGTGTGTCGCAATTTAACACCCATGCCCAGCAGGCGCACCGGCCGCTGACCGCGGGAAAATCCTTCTTCACATAAACTATTGAAATTATCGATCACTGTAGTCTCAGCGACCATTTCCACCGTAGTCTGTACGAAGTCGTGGAATTTTATTTTAACGAATTGTTTGTGAATTCGGTACTCATCGCCAATTTTTTCCAGTCGTTTCTCCAATTGCATTTTAAGGCCTGGCAATTCCTGCAGGCAGCTTGTAAGTGTTGGAAGATCGGTCGCGTAGGTGTTTTCAACGCTGACAGATTTTCGAATTCTTGCACTTAGAACGGGTCGCTCGTCGATGCCATGACTCAGCTGGTGCAGGCGTTCGCCGAAACTGCCGAACTTCGATTTCAATTCTTCCTCGTCCAGCTTTCTGAGGTCGCTACAGGTGCTAATTCCCAACCGCTTCATCTTGCCAGCTGTGACTTTTCCGACACCGTGTAATTTGGCTACAGCCAGCTTCTGCACGAAGCCATCGACCTGGGCTGGTGTAATCACGAATTGGCCATCGGGTTTGTTCCAGTCGCTGGCAATCTTGGCCAGGAACTTATTGGGTGCGATGCCGGCTGAAATCGTGATGTTTACCCTGCTTTTAACTTCTGCGCGGATCGCCTGCGCGATTAAAGTGGCACTGCCCTGATAAAGTTCGCAGTCGCTGACATCCAGAAATGCCTCGTCCAGCGACAGCGGTTCTATTACCGAGGTATAAGCTTCGAATATCTCATGGATCTGCCTCGATGCCTGCCTGTACTTGTCCATATCGGGGCGGATAATGATTAACTGGGGGCAGAGTTTGCGGGCAGTAGCCGCGGCCATGGCAGAATGAATGCCGAATTTCCGTGCCTCATAGTTGCAGGTGGCCACCACGCCGCGGCGGGTCGGCAAGCCGCCTACGGCAATAGGCTTTCCCATCAGTGCAGGATTGTCGCGCATCTCTATGGAGGCGTAGAAACAATCGCAATCGCAATGAATTATTTTTCGCGTGGAAGCCATCACATGGTGAAATATCCGGGCTAGGGTCAGGGAGCCTGTAGGCAAAACTAACCCAGCTCCCACCACAAGTAAATGTGTCAGGGCCTACCCGTTAAGACCTGTGTGTTAAGGCTCACGGCTTAAGACCACCGCTTTAAGAGATGGATGCAATTTCCCGCGCAATCGATTGATACGGGATCAGCAGTTATTGTTTTCAAAATCGACCATGAAGTCAGCCAGTGTTTCGCAGCCGATGCGGGGCATGGCATTGTAGATAGACGCTCTGACGCCACCGACGTTGCGATGTCCTTTCAGGGCATACAAGCCGCGTTCCAGAGCCTGGGTCAGAAACTGATCGAGCAAATCATCGTTCGCCAGGTTAAAAGTCACATTCATCGTCGAACGATGTTCCCTATGTGCCACTCCCAGGTAAAATTCTGAATCGTCGATCACCTCATAAAGCAGCGCGGCCTTGCTGTCATTTTGGGATTCGATTGCAGCCACGCCTCCCTGATCCCGCAACCACTCCAACACCAGTTTCATCATGTAGATGGCGAATGTATTGTTGGTGTTGGCGAGGGAGTGTTTTTCGGCATAGGTTTTATAGCTGAGTAAACCTGGAGTTTCTGCCAGGGCATGTTCGAGCAAGTCTTCACGTATAATCACGCAGGCCAGACCGGCAGGACCCAGGTTTTTCTGCAAGCCAGCATAGATGATGCCAAACTGTGAAATATCCACGGTTCTGGATAACAACTCAGACGTCATGTCAGCGACCAGCGGGATATCGCCAGTGGCCGGAAATTGCTGCCAGCGCGTGCCGTAGAGGGTGTTGTTGCTGGTGATATGGATATAGGAAGTATCGGCGTCCACTGCAGATAGGTCGAATTCCGGGATGCGGTCGTAATTGCTGGCTGCACTCGATGCTGCTATAGATATCTCGCCATATCGGGTGGCTTCCTTAGCCGCTAGCTTGGCGAAATTACCCGATTCGATGTACGCGGCTTTCCTTGCGGAATTACGCTTGATTAAATTCAGTGGCACGGCAGCAAACTGCATTTGTGCGCCACCGTGGACATAGAGAATTTTGTAATTGTCAGGAATGTTGGCAAGCTCGATGAGTAAGGAATCGCTTGCGTTGATGATGGCGTCGAATTCCTTCGAGCGATGGCTGATCTCGATAACGGACGCACCCATTCCGTCATAGTCCAGAAATTCCTGCTGTGCCTTCTCCATAACTGCCGTGGGCAGCATTGCCGGACCAGCACTAAAATTAAAAACTCGCGTCATCGTTTCAATCCCTATTCATCAATCAATCTACAGCAGAGTCACCTTGATTACGTCTTCAATACCTGCGATGGACGCAATCGCATCATCGGAAGGTGCGCATTCGAGGTCAATGAGGTTGTAGGCAATTTCGTCTCGACTCTTGTTCAGCATATCCACCACGTTGATATTCTGGTCAGCCAGTACGGATAAAATTTGGCCGAGCATGGTGGGTACGTTTTTGTTGCAAACCGCCAGGCGCGTACCGACGACGGCATCGACATCCCGTTCCAGACATAGACTCGGAAAATTTACGGAATTCCTGGTATTACCGTTTTCCAGAAAGTCCATGAGTTGATCGGCGGCCATGATGGCACAGTTCTCCTCGGCTTCGGTGGTGCTGGCGCCAATATGGGGCATGGAGATGACATCATCGCGGGCCATTAACTCCGGGCGTGGAAAATCACTGACGTATTTGCCTAGTTTCCCCGTTTCCAATGCCTGCAAAAGCGCCTCCGAATCGACAATCTCGTCCCGAGCAAAATTGAGTAGGCAGCTTCCGCTACGCATGGCTGCAAAAACCTCCCGGTTGATCAGGTTGCGGGTGGCATCTAAGACCGGCAGGTGCAGAGAGATGAAATCGGAACCGGCTACCAGGGAGGCGATGTTCTCGATTCGTTTGACCTGGCTGGGCAAACGCCAGGCGGCTTCTACGGACAGTGCTGGGTCATAGCCCAGTACTTTCATGCCGAGGTTGATGGCCATCTCCGCGACCAGTGAGCCAATCGCTCCGAGACCGATGACGCCGAGAGTCTTGCCGGCGATTTCACTGCCCTTGAATTGTTTTTTTTCCTGCTCCATGAGCTTGGCAAGCTCGCTGTAGTCGCTGACATCTGTCTGTGAACTGGCGAAACCGATTCCTGGCACGATGCCTCTGGATGCCAGCAACAGACCGCACAGCACCAGTTCTTTCACGGCGTTGGCGTTAGCGCCAGGTGTATTGAAAACGACGACGCCCCGATCCGTGCACGCGTCTACCGGGACATTATTGGTTCCCGCGCCGGCCCGGGCCACCGCCTTTAATTCGGGATTTATGGCAGCCGCGTCCATCTTATAGCTGCGCAACAAGATCGCATCGGCATGGTCAAGATCGGCCCCGAGTTCGTAGCTTTGTTTGGGGAATCTGTCCAGACCCCGTGTAGCGATCTGATTAAAGGTTTGAATCCTGTGCATGGTTTATTTCCTGGCGGTTTTCTGATGCAAGCGTGTTATATTTTCGCAGACGTATCGGCTGCAAATGCTGTGGCTCTGGCCCTGGCTTAGATGATGGAACCTTTACTGAGAAACCGCAGTCGACCTGCTCACGCTGTCGGGGTCGAATCAAGGGTATTTCAAGGCGGGCAATTATGTCCCGATTCACATCGAAATTCCACTTATTATCCGGCTTTTGTTTAGACAACTGCAGCGACAGGTTATGATGAGATTTTTATTCAGGGGAATCTGCTGATGGTGGAATTTCAGCCCGGTGTCCCGGTCAGGGTAGCCGACACTCAGGTCCCGGTCCGGCGAATACTGGGTCGCAATCCCGGGGCGATGACCGGTCCCGGTACCAACAGCTATCTGATCGGGACTCACTCTCTCTCGTTGCTGGATCCGGGCCCAAAAGATGAATTGCAGTTCGACAGCTTCATGGCGGCCATCGGCGCTGACAGGCTGGACTATATCTTCGTCACTCATACCCACAAAGATCACTCTCCAGGTGCAGCGCGTCTGCAGCAGGCAACGGGTGCAGAACTGGTTGGTCTGCCGGCGCCCGATGTTCCCGGTCAAGATCTCTCATTTCGCCCGGCGCGAGAATGGCACCATGGTGACATCATCGACACGGAAGAATATTCGGTGCGGCTCATCCACAGCCCTGGACATGTCTCCAATCACATCTGCTTCCTGCTCCAGGACGAACAAATGCTATTTACCGGCGATCATGTACTGCAGGGCACGACCTCGGTCATTCTACCGCCGGATGGTGATATGACGGCCTATCTCGATTCCCTGCTTTACTTGCAGACCTTGTCTCTGCGTTATCTGGCTCCCGGTCACGGCGATATCATGGATGAGCCCCAGGCCGAGTTGGAAAATCTAATTGCCCACCGCTTGCGCCGGGAACAGAAGATTGTCGATCGCCTGGAGGCGCTTGGTGCCTGTCACCTGGACACCCTGGTACTGTCTGTCTACGACGATGTGGCCGAACATTTAATTATCTGGGCGAAGAAAACACTGCTGGCGCATCTGATCAAGCTGCAACGGGAAGGCCGTGCGGTGCTGCACGATGACAACTGGCAGATTGAGAAAAATGCCTAACACCGGCGTCAATAGTTACCCCAAGGTAATCTCATGACTCGCACCGGGATGCATTACGCCAGTGAGTGAATCCGGGAGTAGCTGGTACCTCTACCTGATCCGCTGCGGAGACGGCAGTCTGTATACCGGTATCACCACGGATGTGTCGCGCCGCCTGGCCGAACACCGGGATGTTGACGGTAAGGGCAAGGGCGCAAAGTCCCTTCGTGGCAAGCAACCTCTGACGTTGGCCTTCTCGAGGGCCGTGGGCAGTAGATCGGCAGCATTGAAGATTGAGTACGCCATAAAACAACTGGGCAAGGCAGACAAGGAAGCCCTGTTAAGCCGGGAACTCGATCTCGACACATTGCGGCCGCCGGGCCAGTCAGATGAGTGAATTCGAGGGCAATGTCAGGGTCACAAAATTAACCGTGGGGGCTAGCAGTTGTCTGCTCGGTGAGGCGGTTCGTTACGATGGTGGACACAAGGCCAATTCTCATATTATGGGGACGCTCGCAGAGTATTTCGAATTTCGCAGCTTCTGCCCCGAGATCGATATCGGCATGGGCGTGCCCCGAACACCGATTCGTCTGGCTCGCCGAGCGTCCCATGTTATTCGCTGCATCGCCACCGATGCCGCCGCCACGGACTACACCGATGCACTGCGCGCCTGTGCGGACGGGCAACGAAACTGGCATGAAAACCTCTGTGGATATATCTTCAAGAAAGACTCTCCGAGCTGTGGTATGGCAGGAGTCAAAGTCTCCGGTGGCGTAGGGCCTGAGTTCGATGGCATTGGCATGTATGCTGACAAGACGATGCAGAACTTTCCCAGCCTGCCCTGCGAGGAAGAGGACAGTTTGGCTGATACAGCCCTGCGAGAAAATTTCATCCAACGTGTCCGCGCCATGGGCCGTTGGCATGCACTGCATGAGCGAGGCATCTCACTGCGTAGCTTGCGGGAATTTCACAGCCGTCATCTGGGGATTTTGATGCGTCACGATCGAGGCGGCTGTGAACAGCTTGAAAAAATCCTGACGAAAACCAGCGAGGATCTCTTGCCCGAGAACGCCAGAAATTACCTGATTCAATTTATGACGGTGCTAAAAAACCGGCGCGCGGGGGAATTTCCCGGGTAGCGCCTCAGGCAGTTTGTTTCGTGAGAACCGAAGCGATCTTGAAATTCATAAAGCCGTAGATTATCGCCATCACCGGACAGAGAAAGTTGAAGAAGCAATAAGGTAAATAGGCGAAAGTAGCGACACCGAGGGTGCCACTCATATATGCACCACAGGTATTCCATGGTACCAGGGGGGAGGTCACCGTACCCGCATCCTCCAGTGTGCGGGACAGATTTTTCGGATCGAGATTTCGAATCTGATATTCCATTTTATACATGCGCCCCGGTAACACGATGGCGATGTACTGATCGGAGGTAATGAGATTGGCGCCTATACAGGTGGCAACTGTGGTGGCGATGAGGCTGCCGGTGCTGTGGACGAAAGACAGCATATAGTCGACCAGGCATTGGAGTAAACCGGTGTGTTCCATGACCGCGCCGAACATCAGGGCACATAGTACCAGCCAGATAGTATTGAGCATGGAACTCATGCCGCCCCGGGTCATCAGATCATCCAGCGTGGCATTGCCGCTGTTGAGGGCAAAGCCGTCAAACAGGGTTTGCCACACGCCCTTGAACAAGCCCAGCATCAAATTGGGTGTGTCTCCTGCCAGGTTCAAGATGGCGTTGCGTTGAAATACCAGGGCCAGAATGATGCCGATGAGAGCGCCGACCAATATCGTAGGTATGGGTGGCATTTTCTTTTGCGCCATTACCAATAGTGCAACGATCGGCAGCAGCATCAAGGGATTGATTGTAAAATTTTCCGTGATAAGTCTCATGGTGATCGCCAGATCATCGGCACTGGCATTGCTGTCAATATTAAAACCGATGATGGTGTACAGGATCAGGGCGATAATGATACTGGGGAAAGTGGTCCAGACCATGTGTCCGATGTGTGAAAACAGATCCGTGCCGGCGACGGCGGGTGCCAGGTTTGTGGTTTCAGACAGCGGCGACATCTTGTCACCGAAATACGCGCCGGAGATTATGGCGCCGGCGGTAACCTCCACCGACACGCCCATGCCGGCGGCGGCACCGATCAGGGCGATGCCAACCGTGCCGGCCACGGTCCAGGAGCTGCCAATGCTCAGTGCGATCAGACCGCAGATAATACAACTGGCGGCATAGAAGATGGAGGGAGAGAGCATCAGCAGGCTGTAGTAGATCATGGTTGGCACGGTGCCTGACAAAATCCAGCTACCGATCAGTAAGCCGACACTGAATAAAATCATGATCGGTTTGATGGCGATGCTAATGCCGGAGGTCATAGCACTTTCAATCTGTTTCCAGTCTTGTCCGTTTTTCCAACCCACCATGGCGGCAACGATGGTGCCGACACACAGCGCAATCTGATTCGGACCATAACTCGAATCTTCACCAAACAAATAGACAGACAGAGACAGTAGGAAAACTAAAACGGAAATGGGTATCAGGGCCTGGAGTACGGTTGCCTTAAGTTGAGATTCTGATAGCTGGGGCGTGTTATCCATGTGTTTTCACCTTTGGTCGACCCCTTGAGCATAATGGGAAGGATCACCGCCTGTCTATCAGAAGGCTCGTTTGCAGCGGAATTGAGGTATAATCCGCGACTTCTTTAATCAGACCCCACGACCGGTGATAGCCTTTTAATGCCTTTGCAGAGCCGGATGACCGGGCTCGATGAGTAGAACCGGAATGCATACCGGTTGACTGGATCGAGCAGAGCAGATAGACGATGAGCGATATCGAACAATACATGCTTGAATTGGGTGCACAGGCCCGCGCCGCGTCCTGGGAAATCGGCAAGGCGACAACGGCTCAGAAAAACTCGGCGCTGATAGCCATCGCAGAGGCCATCGACGCTAGACCCGAGGATTTGCTGGCGGCAAACAAATTGGATCTTCAGGCGGGTACCGACAAGGGGCTGGCCGATGCGTTAATGGACCGGCTGGAGCTGACACCGGCGCGCATCGACGCCATGATAGAAGGCCTGCACCAGGTCGCCGCTCTGCCCGATCCCGTGGGTGAAATTTCAGATATGAAGTACCGCCCCAGCGGTATCCAGGTGGGTCGAATGCGGGTGCCTCTCGGCGTGGTGGGGATTATTTATGAGTCTCGACCCAATGTGACCTGCGAGGCAGCCAGTCTCTGTCTGAAGTCCGGAAATGCAACGATCTTGCGAGGTGGCTCGGAAGCGATTCAATCCAATCGGGCTATCGCTGCCTGTATCAACTTTGGCCTCGAGCAAGTGGGTCTGAATACGCACGTGGTTCAGGTCTTGGATAGAATCGACCGCGATGCGGTGGGCAAACTCATCACCATGGTAGAATTTGTCGATGTCATTATTCCCCGTGGTGGCAAGGGACTGATTGAGCGAGTGAGTGAGGAGGCGAAGGTACCCGTAATTAAACATCTCGACGGCAACTGTCATCTCTATGTGGATGACGGTGCCGATCTGGAAAAAGCGACAGCGGTCGCGCTCAATGCCAAGACTCAGCGCTATGGCACCTGTTGCACATTGGAATCTCTGTTGCTTGCGGATTCCGTAGCCGCTGAGTTATTGCCTGGACTCGCGAAAAAATATCTGGAGCTTGGTGTCGAGTTGAGGGGTTGTGAGAAGACCCGAAAAATTGTTGCCGCCGTAGGTCCCGCTACCGAAGAAGATTGGGCTGCGGAATACCTGGCGCCCATCTTGTCCATAAAAATCGTGGCCGGCCTCGATGAGGCTATCTCCCATATTAATCGGTACAGCTCTCAGCATACGGACTCCATCATGACCCAGGACGTTAATCGCGCGCAGCGATTCTTGCGCGAAGTAGACTCCAGTTCGGTCATGGTCAATGCATCCACACGATTCGCCGACGGTTTCGAATATGGACTGGGTGCAGAGATCGGCATATCCACAGACAAGTTGCACGCACGGGGACCGGTTGGCCTGGAAGGCCTCACCTCGCAAAAATATATCGTGATTGGAGACGGCCACGTCCGAAAATGACCTCTCGAATTGGCGTGCTTGGCGGTATGTTTGATCCCGTACATAAGGGGCATGTGGAAGCCGCACGATACGCGCTGCAGAAACTGGCATTGGATGAGTTAAGGATGATCCCCTGCCACACTCCGAATCATCGACGCCCGGCAAAAATTGACCCACAGCATCGTCTGCACATGATCGAACTCGCTATTCGCGATGAGCCCGGGATGCAGGTCGACCCGATAGAGATCGACAGAACCGGCGTCTCCTATATGGTCGATACCCTGGCAATACTGAAGGCAAACGCAGGCGACTGTTCATTGGTGCTGGTGCTGGGAGTCGATTCATTCAACACCATTCCGCAGTGGCATCGGTGGCGCCAACTCCTGGGCTTATGCCACTTTTTGGTTTTGGCCCGACCCGGTAGCACGATCTCGGGCAATGTCATTGCGGCGCCTGAATTCGAACACAACCTGGTAGCGTCGACTGAGGAATTGTTTCACAACGACAGTGGCAGGATCAGGGTCTTCGATGATTTTAGTTTCGATATTTCTTCGACCAGAGTCAGGGAGTTGCTGGCGATGAAAGCAGACCTGTCGACGAAGCTGGATGAGAACGTAATCGACTACATTAGATCCAATCATCTCTATATCAAATAATTAGGGTAATAGAAATTAACGTAACAGAAGCCAATAAAGGTAAAGCGATTGAAAAGTAAAAGAGTATCCACCCTCATCGTCGACGCCCTGGATGACATGAAGGGACAATCCATTCGCTGTATAGATGTCTCAAAACTCACCTCGATTACCGATTTTATGGTGATCGTAACGGGTACCTCGAATACGCACATAAAGGCTCTCGCCGATTCCACCGTGAAGAAAGCGAGGGAGTTGGACGTGAAAGTCATTGGAGTAGAAGGGCGCCTGCAGGCCGAATGGGTATTGGTCGATTTGGGTGACGTGGTTGTACATATAATGACGGCCCCGGTTCGTGCGCTGTACAAACTGGAGGAATTATGGAACTTTAGTTTAGATAAATCCGGTGCAGGAAAAGCCGCTACAGAAAAAGCCAGAGGCAAGCGAGTCGAGAACCATTCTGTATGAAGGTTCGGCTGATTGCAGTGGGCACCAGGATGCCGGAATGGGTGCAGCAGGGAATCGCAGAATATGAGAAGCGCATAAGGCGGGAGTTGGGATTTTCAATTGCCGAAGTCGCTCTGGAACGTCGGAGCAAGTCCCGCACTATCGATCAGAATGTGCAGGCCGAAGGCGAAGCATTGTTGCGCCATGTACACAGGGATGATTTTGTCATTGCCCTTGAGGTCAAGGGCAAGACTCTGGACACTGCAACCCTTGCGCGACGCCTCGACGAAATGAAACTGGAAGCTAAAAATCTCAGTTTTCTCGTCGGTGGCCCCGACGGTTTAAGTGCACAGTGTCAGGCACGGGCCGATGAGTGCTGGTCATTGTCGGCGCTGACATTTCCTCACCCCCTTGTCAGAATACTGCTGGTCGAACAATTGTATCGAGCCGCCTGCGTGTTGAAGGGTCACCCCTACCACCGTGAATAGATTCTCAGTTCCACGATCCGTCATCAAGCCGAAGCGCTCGTTTCAGCCCCCGCAAAGACCAACTGCCAATGTTTAGAGGTGTCCTAGCCAATAGTGCGCTAGAATGCCGGTTTTCTGCTGATTTAAACTATTTTGCTCGCCGATTGTCTAATTCTGGCTCTAGCCAGACTTTAGAGGGGTTTTCTGAAGCTGATTACCTTAATCAGCAGAGCCAAGTGAGTTGAACGACTACCGAAATCTCTTCGAACTATGACAGGAAAATGGCAACTAAAAGACCATGAGGCGGAACGGGCCCTCTTCGATCGGCGCCTGGCCGTAGCTGCTGTCTTCATCGCCCTGCTTTTCGCGGCGCTGATCGCGAAATTGGTGAACCTGCAAGTTTTCAAACATGACTATTTTTCGGTTCGCTCTGATGGCAATCGTATACATTCCCAGTTTATCCCTCCCCCGAGAGGCTTAATCTTCGATCGCAATGGAGAATTGTTAGCAGACAACCAGCCTATATTCAACCTAACCGTGGTTCGCGAACAGGTTGAAGATATGGAATCTACCCTGAGTTTTCTAAGCACCCTGATCAGACTTAACGAAGATGATATAGAACAATTCAATAACCGGATGCGCCGTAATCGCGTGCCATTTTCATCCGTGCCGCTGCGTTATGTACTCACCGAGGAGGAAAAATCTCGATTCGCCGTTAACTCTCATAAATTGCCGGGTATCGCAATCGAACATCAATTCGTCCGCCAGTATCCGCTAGCGGCGCTAACGGCACATTCTGTTGGTTACGTATCTGAAATAAACCGTGAAGAACTCGATCGCATGAGTGACGCCGAAAGGGAAAATTATGGTGGCACCAATCATATCGGCAAGACCGGCATCGAGAGAACTTATGAGGAACTGCTGCATGGTACCGTTGGTTATGAAATTGTAGAAAAAAATAACCGGGGCCAGGTCATGGGAACGCTGGACCGAACCGACCCAGTCGCCGGCAAGAATATTACCCTGCATATGGATAGCCGATTACAGATTGCGGCAGAGCAAGCCCTGGGGGAATTTCGCGGCGCCATTGTCGCCATCGATCCAGCAACCGGTGGCATACTAGCAATGGTCAGCAAGCCCGGCTTCGACCCTAATTTATTTGTCACTGGCATAAGCACCAGGGATTACAAGGTATTGGTCACTGACGAAATTAATACACCGCTGTTCGATCGCAGCACCAATCCCTATCCGCCGGGGTCAACAATTAAGCCATTCCTGGGTTTGAGTGGTCTCCATAACGGCCTGGTGGATTATGAATTCGCTATTGAAGATCCGGGCTATTTCAGACTGCCTGGGGTTTCCTACCGCTGGGGCGATTACACCCTTCGCACCGCAATCGGCGGCGGCCACGGTCACACCAATTTGCAGAAGGCCATATATCAATCCTGCGATACTTTTTTCTATGCCCTGGGCAATCGTATGGGTATCGACACCATCCACCAGTTCATGTCCCAATTTGGTTTTGGCGAAAATTTTGCGCTGGACATCTCCTATGCCCGCACCGGCGTTTTGCCTTCACGAGAGTGGAAGATGGCTAGCCGCGGTGAGCCCTGGTATCCCGGTGATACCATCAATTCTTCGATTGGACAGGGCTATATGTGGGCGACGCCGCTGCAATTGGCGACTGCCGTTTCCATAATTGCGAACAAGGGCAAGGTAGTACAGCCCCGCATGCTCAAAGAAATAGAAGGACAAGCGTTCCAGGGAGATATTAAAAATGCCGTACCCGATGTCATGTTGAATGATCCTGACTACTGGCGCTTCATGGAAGAGGCGATGACGATGGTGGTACACCGTCCGTATTCCGATACCTTCAGAGACTATGGCACGGCCTACGAAGCAATCGCGATGGCAGATCGCGACATGTCTTACAAGATGGCAGGCAAGTCAGGTTCGGCACAGGTAGTGGGAATAAGTCAGGAAATATTCCATAGTACGGATATCATAGTATCGGATCTAAACAAGGATCACGGCCTCTTTATCGCCTTCGCCCCGACTGAGAACATCCAAATTTCACCGCAGATCGCGGTCGCCGTATTCGTGGAAAATGGCGAGTATGGCAGCAGCGTCGCCGGTCCCATCGCCAAACAAGTCATCGACACATATTTACTGGATATACTGCAAATTGATTTTGCCGCTATGGAGGCTGCAACAGATTCCTTGATAAGTCAGGTCGATGACTAGCAAAGATTTCATACGGCAGTCCGATGGTCTGGGTTCGGCAGCTGCGAAATCACAGTCTTTTTGGCGCATCATACACACCGATCCCTCCTTGCTGGTTGGCTTGCTCCTGCTGTGCGCTTTCGGATTATTCGTCCTCTTCAGCGCTAGCGGTCGCGACGAGGGGGTAGTTCAGCGCCAGGGCCTGACGATGATTGTAGGCATCGTGGTCATGTTTGTCGTGGCCCAGTTCAATGTCCATTTTTTCCGTCGCTGGGCACCCTCCATGTACGCGGCGGGAATTGCCCTGCTCGGTGTTGTGTTACTGATCGGGGTGGAAGCCAAAGGCGCAAAGAGCTGGCTGGATCTCCCTGGATTACCCAGTTTTCAACCCTCCGAACTGATGAAATTTGTACTTCCAATGTTGGTTGCCTGGTACCTGGCCAGTCGTCCGTTGCCCCCCAGATTTAAGCACTTGTTTTGGTCTGCCGTTATGATTCTGCTGCCGACGGCTCTCATCGTCCTCCAGAATGATACCGGGACCGCCATCATGGTCGCTATGTCGGGCATCTTCGTGGTTTTGCTAGCCGGCATTCGCCGGCGCATAGTCATTGGAGGCGCCCTGGCGCTGTTAATGGTATCGCCAGCCTGGTATCTGTTCCTGGCACAGGAGCACCAGAAAAATAGAATTCTCACGTTCTTCAATCCTTACCGCGATCCTACCGGCGCCGGCTACAATATCATTCAGTCACAGATCGCTATTGGCTCCGGGGGTATTTATGGCAAGGGCTACACCCTGGGGGCGCAGTCAAACCTGGATTTTATCCCCGAGAGTAATACGGATTTCATTCTCGCCGTGCTAGCCGAAGAATTCGGGCTGTTAGGTATTCTATTCCTCATCAGCCTCTATTTATTCGTGCTGGTTCGAGGCTGCCACATCGCATATCGTGCCACGGACATGTTTAGCCGGCTATTGGCGGGCAGTATCACTCTGACTTTTTTCCTCTATGTTTTTGTAAATATGGCCATGGTATCGGGCTTACTGCCGGTTATTGGCGTGCCGCTGCCCTTGATGAGCAGGGGTGGCACCTCCATAGTCACGTTCTTCATTGGCTTCGGTCTACTCATGTCCATTCAAACTGGAGGTCGGCTTAAGGTTCGTTAAGCTGTTGAAAACAATGACTAAATTAGATGAATTCGGACGATGGAGTGGATAGATGCGGTGGCGATGGCAGCGTGAATCCGATTCCAGCCCTGAAAAAGTTAAAAAAATCAGTGAATTGGACGTTAATTAGTTATCTTGCCAAGTATTTTCTAACGCGTCGGTCTGCCACCGCCCCATAGGTTAACCATGTTTCGAGCCATGATAAGAGTCATCTCGCTTATAGCCGTTTTGGGTTTGATTGCGGCCTGTAGCTCTACACCCGCCCCCTCTTCGGGAGCTGCCGGTAGTCGCTACAGCACGCGCAGGACCGAGCCCCCTCCACTAATCTGAGTGTGGCGGAGATTGCCGAGGTGATTCCCCAGCCCCTGCAACGCACCATGGCCGGCAACCGTAGCCCCTACTCGGTACTGGGCAAGACCTATCATGTACTCGGCACCGAGGCAGGCTATAGCGAGAGAGGAATCGCGTCCTGGTATGGCGAGAAGTTTCATGGCCATAAAACTTCTAATGGTGAAGTGTTCGATATGTACCAGGCCTCGGCGGCGCACAAATCCCTGCCCATACCGAGCTTCCTGCGGGTTACCAACCTGGACAATAATCGAAGCATCGTCGTACGGGTAAACGACAGGGGCCCGTTCCATGGTAACCGGCTCATCGATCTGTCGTACGCCGCGGCGCTCAAATTGGGTTATGCCGATCGCGGCACGGCGAGGGTGCAGCTTGAGGCCATTATTGCCGACGGCAGGGCGCAGGACAGATCTTCGAGTGGGGCAGAAGCAACAGTTACCCAGTCACTAACAGTAGGCGCTAGGGTTGAGAAATATATACAGGTCGGTGCCTTTTCAGACCTAGGCCGGGCGCGAGAACTGTCCCGGCAGTTACGCCAGTTAACCTCTAAGCCGGTGATAATTCGCTCGATAGAGAGCCAGGCCAGCGGCGTACTGCATCGGGTCCGCGTGGGTCCGGTGAGTGACCCGGGCGAAATCAGGCATATAAGCCAAAGTGTAGTTGCTGCAAACCTGGGAAGTCCGTACACTGTGACCGAGTAATTGGCTCTCGCCGATCGATGTTACATTTGGTTCCTCACTTCCCGGTTCGACATTAACTTTTTACAATCAGAGGCTCCCTAGACGGATTTCTTTATGTTATTAAAGATCAAATTCATGCATTTCATGTCTCGCCCCTGGCGCGGGATCATCTGCCTGGTGTTCACCGCGCTGGCGGTTTTCTCAACGAATCTACTTGTCGCCGCCGCTGCGATTATTCCTCGGTCGCCGGAGATTGCTGCCACCAGCTACATCTTGCTCGATGCGAAAACCGGCCATATCATCGTCGAGGAGAACGCTGACGAGGCATTGCCGCCGGCGAGTTTGACCAAGATCATGACGGCATATATTGCCGTTGAAGAAATACTCTCGGGCAACCTGCGTCTCGATGATGAAGTTCATATCAGCGAGAAAGCCTGGCGCATGGAAGGCTCGAAGATGTTCGTTGGCGTCGATACCCAGGTCAGCGTCGAGGATTTGCTTAGAGGCATCATTATTCAATCTGGCAACGACGCCAGCGTCGCCATCGCCGAGCACATTGCGGGTAGCGAAGAAGCCTTCGCCGACATGATGAATCAGTACAGTGAAGTATTGGGACTGACTTCTTCTTTCTTCATGAATTCCAGCGGTCTCGATACCGAGTTGTATTACAACACCATGTCCGCTCGTGACTTGTCTATCCTGGCGAGGGCGACAATTACCAGGCATGGGCAATACTATCCCATCTATGCGGAGCGCGAGTTCACCTACAACGATATACGGCAATCGAACCGGAACACCCTGTTATTTCGAGATCGCAATGTTGATGGCATGAAAACGGGTTGGACCGATGCCGCGGGGTATTGTCTGGTAGCGTCGGCCGAACGTGATGGCATGCGTTTGATTTCTGTCGTCATGGGTACTGCGAGCGAAGAGGCGCGTGCGATCCAGACCCAGAAGCTGCTCACCTATGGTTTTCGTTATTTCGAAACCCACAAATTGTATGATGCCAATCAAATTCTCACCAATGTACCGGTTTTCTCTGGTACCCAAAATGCCGTCGACCTGGGTATCAGTGAAGAAGTTTATATCACTATTCCCCGAGGTCAGGCCGATGCGATGACTGCTACCGTCGACGTCGATGAGATCATCAGAGCGCCGCTGGATAAATCTCAGATCATGGGTGTGGTCAGGGTCGTCCTCAGCGACAACATCCTCTATCAAGGCGATGTGATTGCCATGCAAGAAGTCGAGCGAGGCGGCGTATTAAAGCGCTTCATTGATTGGTTGAGCTTGTTTTTCAGTGACCTGTTCTCGGGTTGAATCGGTTACGTCGTGGCCGCCGAGCAAGATTCAGGCAATCCGGAAGCTCCCAGAATCGAGTTTCCCTGCTCTTATCCAATAAAAGTCATCGGCAAGGCGACTGCAGGCTATGAACAGGAAGTCATTGCCGTTGTGGAAAAACACGCGGGTAAGATAGCAGCCGATCTAATCCAGATACATCCCAGCAAGCAGCGAAACTACCTGTCCATCAACGTCACGATTATGGCGACAGGTGAAGAACAATTACGCGGGCTGTTTCTGGATTTAAAATCCATCGAGAGTGTCAAGATGGTTCTGTAGCAGGCTATTGAAAAACTCTCAGTCGGCACAATACTGCGTTAAGATATGGCTCAAAATGCTTATTTACAACCTGTAAACTCCGCTTTTTCGCGAGATCTTGCCTCGTCTTGCACACGACTGAGAGCTTTTCAACAGCCTGCTAGGGAGCCCCCCAGTGCTGCTAAGCGATTATAAGTGGTTTCAGGCCGCAGCATCTCCTTCCGCATCGGCACAGCTTCCCAAATTACTGGTGCGTCGGCTCGGCCTGCAGGAGTACGAACCCATATGGAAATCCATGCGGTATTTGGTAGAGAATGCCGATGGGACGCGCGCCGACGAGATTTGGTTGCTCAGTCACAAACCTGTATATACCCAGGGGCAGGCGGGCAAAGAAGAGCATGTCCTCAATCCGGGTAACATCCCGGTGCTTCGATGCGATAGAGGGGGTCAGGTCACTTATCATGGACCAGGCCAGTTGATAGCCTACCTCCTGCTCAACGTGAGGCGAAGAAAGATCGGTGTCAGGGAATTGGTTGACCTCATCGAGCGGGCGCTAATTGCATCATTGCAGGAATTCGGGATCGACGCCGGCACCCAGGCAAATGGCCCGGGTGTGTACGTGAATGATGCTAAGATGGCAGCCTTGGGTTTGCGCATCAAGCATGGGTGGAGCTACCACGGCCTCAGTCTGAATGTCGATATGGATCTATCGCCCTTCGCCAATATCAATCCCTGCGGCTTCGTGAATCTGGAGGTAAGCCAGATCGCCGGTCTGGTAACGGATCGTGAGTCGCTGATGCGCAGAGCCAGTGAAGTGGTGGCCAACAAACTACTTGCCGAGTTGGGATATCAGGAGTTCTACTCTTTAAAATCGTGGGAAAGAGCAAATAATGGCAGCAGGTAAGCGACGTAACGCATTGGTGGAGGGAGAAAAGCTGAGGGGCGCAGACAAGGTGCGACGTATCCCTGTTAAGGTGATACCGAGCACGGAATTGCTAAGCAAGCCCCACTGGATTCGAGTCAAAATTCCAGTTTCTCCCAAGATCGCATACATCAAGCAGAAGTTAAGAGAACACAAGCTGGCATCGGTATGCGAAGAAGCTTCCTGCCCGAATCTGGGGGAATGTTTCAGTAACGGCACCGCCACTTTCATGATAATGGGCGATATTTGCACGCGGCGCTGCCCATTTTGCGATGTCGCACATGGCAAGCCCCGTCCCCTGAATGAACGCGAACCCACGGAGCTGGCACAGGCGATCGAGGAAATGGGACTTAGCTATGTGGTCATCACGTCCGTCGATCGGGATGATTTAAAAGACAGTGGGGCAGCACATTTCGCGAAATGCATTACCGAAACACAGCGTTTGAATCCGGGTATTAAGGTAGAGGTGTTGGTGCCGGACTTTCGCGGACGTATGGAAATCGCACTGGATACACTAGAAAAAACGCCGCCGGATGTGTTCAATCACAACCTGGAAACCGTGCCTCGACTCTATAAACAGGCCCGGCCGGGAGCCGATTATCAGTGGTCACTCGATTTGCTCGCAGCCTACAAATTGCGCAGGCCTGAGGTGACAACGAAGTCCGGGCTAATGCTTGGCCTCGGTGAAACCATCGAAGAAGTGAGGGCGGTGCTAACAGATCTTCGTGCCCATAGTGTAGATATGATTACCCTGGGGCAGTATCTGCAGCCCAGTAAGGATCACTTGCGAGTCCAACGATTCGTGCATCCCGATGAGTTCGATGCGTTGCGCGAGTTTGGTGAAGCGCTTGGTTTTAAGCGGATTGCCAGTGGTCCACTGGTTAGATCTTCCTATCATGCCGATAGGCAGGCTGACGGAGAACAAGTATCCTGAATGTAGCCCTAGCCCTAGTATGAATATAAGCTTACGACAGGTGATTGTTTGTGTGGCTGCATTGCTCATAGCGATAGTCACGGTCGTTTTTATTTCCCAGAATGTTTCCCGTCTCGGTAGCGAGTCGCTGCTTGTCAGAGCGCTCTTGTTGAGCGTGGCCATAGTCGCTGCGCTTGTTGCCATGTATCCCTTCAATCCGATTTTTACTGGGAAACCTGGCGCCTATGCCTTAACTGTTTGTGTGCCCGCGATAATACCTGGCTTTATTTATTACCTCCTTCTAATGCCAGCACAGGCCGGTTTGGGGGTGACGGCAGAACAAATTCAGAGTCAACTCATCACCGACAGCTCCAGCAACGGTATCATCGAGGTGGGCTTCAGCTATCCCATCTACACACCTACCATCACGGTGAGCAATCGAGAGTTATTCACCAAGCGGGTAAATGTGTTTCTGCGCATGACAGATGGGAACAACGAGAGCGCCTTGTTCAGAGCAGTCCGTACCCGAATCCCCGGATCCAGCTTGAGTGTCGAAGCGACCGTGCGGGGAATGCTCAGCGAAAGCGCGGAATATTTGTTTATTCCACTGGAAATACCTCCGCTGCGCAGTGTTACCGGTAGAGTTGTATTCATAATCAGTAACGTCGAAGACGGCAGCACCTTCACCGAGGCCCTGGCCAGTGCCTATCAGGCGCAGTTTGAATTACGAAATCCTGAGAACGGCGAGCTGCTGTATGAATTTCCCTTAACACGCATCTAGAAAAAGGCAACTTAGAATAGGAAGCGGAAGCATTCTCACAAAATATCTAGATATTTTAATAGATGAGATGAAACAGTGTGCCGTAGCACATCGCGAATATTGCACTAAGTTAAGTGGAGCTGCGAGCGATGGGTTAGTGGCCCCTGTTGACTCAGCAATCAAGGCGCCGCACCGAGTGACAGAGGGAGACTGTTTTCCAGGGCTCCCGACCGAGTGAGGGAACCCGGGAGGGGGCAAGCCGCTGAGACAATAGGGGCCACTCACCCAGCGCGTTCTAAACAGTTGTAACCGAATTTTGTGCCAATCAGCGTCGGGAGCTAAATAGGGGATTTCCTATATTCGTGGGGACGCCCCATCTTCAATGAGTATTTTTCGGCTAGCGTGCTAGAGCGTAACGTTAATGGGTTTTCTCTTTTTCGAGACTAGAAGTAGTAACAGGGATGCCGCTGCGAAGGCCATTAGTGTGGTTCGAGGCACGATGGAAAAGTCGGTTAAAGGCATGACTAGTAGCAATAACATCAGCCTGACACTTTCGTAGCCAAGTGCGTTCGGCCGTGATTCCATCCACACGCCATGGACGTAGTAGCTATAGGTTAACAAGAACACCGCTAAGGTGGTGGTCATATAATTCCAGCCATTAAGATTGATCAATACGGTCAGGCTCAGTCCAAGTGTTACTACGAACTGAACAAAACAATACCCTTTCGAGAAATTTGATATCGGCGGATCGAATCGAGTCGATAGATCTGTTTCGTTACTCCGTAGTTTGCAGGAGCTTTGCATCGAGTCGGGTAACCAACCGGGAGGCTTCAGCCAGATTTTTATTTTATTGCTGAATCCGGGGGCCTTGATACAGTCCTGGATCAGGCGCCAATAGACATGCACGTTGGCCCAGATTGGATTCCAACTGTTAAGCGGTTTTCTCAGCCCGAATACCACCGCTTCTTGTTCCAATTCTTCCTGGAAACTGCCGAATAAGCGATCCCAGATAATAAATACGCCGCCGTAGTTTCTATCGACATAGATCTTGTTGCGAGCATGATGTACGCGGTGATTAGACGGGGTGACGAATACCCACTCCAGTAGTCCGAGTTTGGGCACATGTTCAGTGTGAACCCAGAACTGATAGATTAGATTCAGACTCACCACCGTGAACAGGATTTCTGCCGGAAATCCCAGCACGAAGAAGGGCAGATAAAACAGGAATCCGTAAAAATCGATGCTGGTCTGGCGCAAGGCCGTGCCCAGATTGTAGTCTTCACTCTGGTGGTGGGCGACATGGGAGCCCCAGAACAAGGCGACTTCATGGCCAAAGCGGTGCTTCCAATAGTAGGCGAGGTCATACAATAGGAAACAGCTTACCCAGACCCACAACTGCTCTTCCCCTAACTGGCTTAGCTGATAGCGGGCCACTATAAATTCGTATATAAGTCCGGAAAATCCAAGCACAACCAGGCTCTGCAAGCGGCTGAGGCTGCCCAGCGAGAGGCTGTTTATGGTGTCGTTGACGCGATAAGTATTGCGCCTCCTGAGCACGCCATAAGTAAATTCCAGCATTATCAGCAGGAAGAAGAAAGGGATGGCGTACAGTATCAAATTCATGGTCGTACCCGCTCTCTGATCGGGACAGATGGATTATTGTAGATGCTTATGCAGCCGCTGCTCAACCCGCAATTCCCCCAGGCCCTGAAATTCCGCTATAGCCAAGCCGGCAGCGACGCTGGTAAATGGGTCATGTTCGACTACCTTCCCTGGAAACTGGTTCTCAAGGATGCGCTTGACTGCAGGAATCAGTGAAGACCCACCGGTGCGAATAACCAGCTGAATATCGCCCGCCGTCATATTTGCCTGTGTCAGGAGATGGGTGATGGCGCCTTGAAATTTCTCTAATATTCCCCCTATTAATTGCTCGAACTGCGCCCTGGTCACGGACAATTCGATGTCCAGTTCCGGTATATCGATGCTCGCAATCTGTTGCGTGGAAAGCTCCGCTTTCAGATCTTTCAGTGATTGAATTAAGAGGTAGCTGAAATTGTTCTTAATCAGATCATACAGACGCCTGAATTTTTTCGATGCTGCGTCCCCAATTTCTATGCGTTGCATGAGTGGTGTAGTGAATTTGTTTTGGTTGAGCATATAACTCACCGCCCAATTTAACAGAAACTCCTCGTACTCTTCGAAGGGGAACAGGGTTTCAATTTCACGATCTTCTCCTGCTCTTCTCCACATTTCTCCTTTGCCAAGAAGCGGAAACAGTAATTCCCTGAACAGAAGCTGGTCAATTTGATCTCCTCCTAGTGCAATGCCATGGGTTGCTACCACATCAAATTCCATGCCGATGCAATTTAGAATGCACAGATCCAAGGTGCCGCCGCCGAAGTCCACCGCCAGGATTGTCTGTTGCGCGCAGTTCGGGTGAGCAAACAGGTAGCTCAATGCCGCAGCTATGGGTTCCGGATAAAATGATTGGCGCTTAAATTTCGCGTATCCATAGGCTTCGGACAATAAACTCAAGGCTCTACTGTTTCCATCTGCATTGCTAGCTTCAAAGTTCACAGGGTGGCCTATACAGACATGCCCGCTTGAATCGGGTTGCGGTGACGAACCGGGTAATCGAGATTCGATACTGGTCTTTATACGAGCCAGCAGTGGAGTTATCAAGGCAACTAATCGGAAGGGCCGATCGAACACCATCAGGCGTCTGGACTCATTACTTCCCAATAGTCTTTTTATGCCGCGAAATAATCTCCCTTGCTGACCGCCATCGACGAAGGACTTCCCATATACTTTTTGTGTGGATGCTTCTTCGGGCAAGCCATGTTCGCCTAATTGTCCAGTGGATGTTCGTACTTCCCCAATGACTTCGGCGCTGAGCTCGACGGTTCTTCCCACATTGTCTGCTATGTACTGGTTGATAGCCGCCTGCCCGGTTTTTATTCTGTAGTTACGATCTATATAGGTAGCCGAGGGCATAACGACCGCGTCCGATTCTAACTGCACCAGGTGAATATCGCTGCCATCAAAGATGGCGGCAGCGCTATTACTGGTGCCGTAATCTATACCGATACCAGGTGAGGTGGATGCGGAGTGGCTTGAAGGCTCTCGCCGTCGCCTTGCCGTGCTTGCAGAGTTTCCTGGATCTCTATTTTCGGAATCGATCGGATGGTAATTTGATGCCGGCACCAATGCAGCCTTCTTTATAACGGAACGAATAGACAAATATTATAAACTTGATTCTGGGTGGATCCAGGTGCGCATTATAGCTCTATTTCGGGGGTTCATCCAACTGGGATCGATCACCTATGATTGCGGAAATACTCGGTCTTCTCCTGCCTTTTGTCGGCGTATTCGACTGTTTGCAGATGCACTGATAAGTTGAATAATGATGGAACTTAACCTATGCTCCATCCCACTTATACTCAGCAAGCTGCGAAGTAATGACTTATCCGAAGTTTTCATGATTGCAGTCCCCAGGCGTTGGCTAAGAAATGTTGCCATTGGTTTATTAGCCTGGTTCACGCTAATAGTCGCCACTTCTTCCCATGCTGGTACCATCGTTCGCGTGAGTACCAGTTTGGGTGATTATTCCATCGAGTTACTCGATGATATAGCCCCGGCAACCGTGCAGAATTTTTTGAATTATGTAAATCGTAATGACTACAACGGCACTTATTTGCACCGGGTCGTCGATAGTTTCGTGGCTCAAGGTGGGGCCTACCGATTCCAACTGTCGGTGGGACCAATTGACGTGGCCACGGATCCACCCGTTATTAACGAATTCAATGTGTCAAACACTCGCGGCACCGTCGCCATGGCGAAGGTCGATGGTGACCCAGACAGCGCCACGAATCAATGGTTCGTGAATCTGATCGACAATAGTGCGAATCTCGATAGTAACAACAGCGGCTTCACGGTGTTTGGGAATGTTCTTGGCTCTGGCATGGATATATTGGATGCAATCAATGACTTAGCCACCGTGAACCTGGGGACAAAAGCACCATCCGCGCCATACTTTACCCTTACATACTCGAACCCCAATGATTTTGTTTATATCAATGTTGAAGTGATGCAAAGATTTACGGGCGCTCCCCGCGTGTTCGAGAGTGTGTCCGGCTTATTGATCACTTCCGTAAGCCTGGATGGGGATGAATCTTTAATCAGCCTTAATTTTAACGTCGTGCCTGCCGCGGAAGGCTTGATCATTGAGGCTAACCTGGAGAGTGTGATTCCCCGGGCCAGTAGTTTTGATGGTATCGCGACTTTTTCTACAGTGGACAACAAGCTACGAATCCCCAGCCTGGAAGTAAATCTAGAAGGCTCAGTACTTGAAGTGCATAACGTCGTTTTTGGATTGAGTGACCTTGCTCGAGGGCGCTTCACGCTGGAATCTTACGACCAGTAACAGGTGGCAAAACTGACAGGGAGATCGATTATCGATGGCAGCAGCTAGAGGCGAATTTAGCTCCAGATTTGGATTCTTGATGGCGGCGACGGGGTCGGCGGTAGGCCTGGGAAACATCTGGGGCTTTCCTACCAATGCAGCTTCTAATGGTGGCGCAGCCTTTCTTATTGCCTACCTAGTACTCACTTTCGCATTAGCCTATCCTGCCCTGATGGCTGAATTGATTATCGGCCGTCACGCCAGGGCAAATGCCGTGACGGCGCTGAAGTCGATTTCCACTGGCCCCCGAAGCAGGTTGTTGGGAATCACCGTGGGCTTCGTCGGCATGCTCACAGTCAGTTTCATACTTAGCTTCTATGCCATTGTCAGCGGCTGGATGCTTGCATTTTTCTTCGATTCCATTGCTCGCTTGGTGGGTTTGGAATCTGCTTCCCAGTGGCTCACCCTGGATGCAGTGCCTCGCAATGCAATTTTCGTCGTCGTGTTCATGGTGGTGACGGTGATGATCGTCAGCGCAGGAGTCAAGGATGGTATCGAAAGATGGGCATCCAGATTGATGCCATTGCTGATCATCATTTTGATTCTTCTCACTATTTATGTGATGACTCTGCCTGGTGCAATGGATGGCGTACGTGTTTACCTAGTGCCTGACTTTCCCAGAATAGCGGATCCTCAATTGCTGGTCGATGCGATGGGACAGGCGTTCTTCTCCTTGTCACTCGGCGTAGGCACGATGCTGATCTATGGATCCTATATCAGCGAGAAGGAAGATCTGCCATTAATTGGCACCCTGGTGGCCTTGCTGGATGTCGGCATCGCGGTGCTGGCAGGGTTGCTGATTCTGCCAGCGATGTATGTCGCCCTGACTAATGGTGTTGAGATTTTTGACGAGACCGGTGCATTTATTGCCGGCCCTGGATTGATTGTCTCCGTACTGCCGGCACTGTTTGAGACCATGGGGGCAGCCGGGATTTTCGTTGCCATGGCTTTTTTCGTATTAATGACCATCGCATCCCTGACTTCTTCGATTTCCATGCTTGAGGTGCCTGTAGCTTATGCCGTGGAACAACATGGAATAGGGCGACAGAAGGCGTCATTGAGCATAGCGGCGATCATCACCGTGATTTCCCTGCTGGTTGTGTTCAATTTCGATTCCTTGTTTGACCTGGTCGTGACCTATACCACCGAATTCAGCCAGCCCATGCTGGCACTATTTTTCTGCGTCTTCGTGGCCTGGATATGGAATCGAAATGAGGCACTGGAAGAACTCAAGAAAGGCTGTCCCGCAGCGGAGTCCGGCTTGTTCTGGAAAATCTGGCCATTTTATGTAAAATTTATTTGCCCGATTGCCATATTGCTCGTCTACTTTCAGTAGGGAATGTCCTCGATAAGGAAGATTTCAGACAAGAGCCATAGCTGTGGCGTTGATGATATTAAGCAATAGATATGCTACGGTTTCGGCGGAGTAGTAAGCAGCCTGAACCAGCACTGCCGCCATCCCCGTCGTGACAAGACTGCAATGAGACTAAAAGCGATGACTACACCAGCACTGAATTCTACAGCAGCCAGGACCATTTTCAGCAGACGCAAATTCATAAGAGCGACGACGCTGATGTCGATCGGTTCGGGACTGACCATGCTGCCCGGCCCTCTGTTCGCAGCGGATTCCGGCTCGGAATTAGATATAAAGGCCCTCACTTTCGATGTTTTTGGCACCGTGGTGGACTGGCGTGCTTCGATCATCAGGGAAGGCCAGTTACTGGCTGCAAGAAAGGGTTATGACATCGACTGGGCCAGCTTCGCCGACAGTTGGCGCTCGGGCTATGGTCCGGCAATGAATCGAGTTAGAAACGGTGATTTACCCTGGACCAAGATCGACGACCTACATCGAATGATATTGGATGAGCTTGTGCTGGAGTACGAACTGGAAGGCATGAGCGAAGCAGAGTTAGATCATTTCAATCGGGCCTGGCACCGTCTGTCTCCCTGGCCGGACACCGTGGCGGGTCTAAACCGGCTCAAGACCAAGTTCGTGATAACAACGTTGTCCAATGGTAACGTTTCTCTGCTAACCAATATGGCAAAAAATGCCGGACTGCCCTGGGATGCGATTCTTTCAGCAGAACTGGCCGGTCACTACAAGCCGGATCCGGAAGCCTACCTGAAGGCTGTTGATTTGCTGAGTCTGCAACCCGAGCAAGTGATGATGGTTGCCGCTCATCCCGGTGACCTTCGCGCCGCCGCCCGCGTCGGATTGCGCACAGCCTACGTTATCAGACCGCTTGAACGGGGGCCTGGCCGGCCCGTAAATACAAACCCCGATGGAGAATTTGATTATACTGCCAGCGATTTCCTGGACTTGGCAGTACAACTCGGGGCTTGAGTTTTTGTCTACTATCGAATTGGACCGCTCCGTCAAAGCAGAGATCGTCAGTAAGATTCAGAAATATTTTACGGAAGAATTGCAGCATGAGATTGGTGGGTTCGAGGCTGAATTTTTATTGGATTTTTTCTCCGGTCAAGTAGGTAATTATTATTACAACCAAGGTCTGGCTGATGCATTGAAAGCGTTCGAAGGCAAGATCGAAGAATTCGCAGATATTGTTTATCAGTTAGAAAAAGATGTCCCTACCTCACCGCCCTAGCAATCAGGAGCCAATTCAGTCGGTAATGACTCGTAGTGGCAAGCGTATAAAGAATTCGCTGCCTTCTTTTGACTCCGATTCAAAAGTGATCTCACCTCCCAGTTTCTCGATCATGCGCTTGACGATAACCAAGCCAAGCCCGGTTCCCCGCGGTTCTTTTTCGGATAAATCATCCTCCCTGGTAAACTCCTGAAACAGGCGTTTTTGAAATTCTGCACTCATACCTCTGCCGGTATCTCGAATAAATATCTCGATACAGAGTCGGCGACGGAAATAAACCGCCTTGTAACCGATCAGGATCGAGCCTCGTTCGGTAAATTTGATCGCATTGGTGAGGATGTTGAGTAGTGAATGTTGCAATCTAACTTTGTCGGTCTGCACTAAGAGATTGGCTGAGGCGAAATCTGTAGTGAGTGCCAGTCCCTTCTCCATCGCAGTGGGTAGGATCATATCCTTGACTTCGGTCAGGAAGTGGGAAATTTCGAGCAGTTCGAACTCGGGTTCGAAGGTATCCGACTCGAGTTCAGCCATCTCCAACAAATCATTGATGAGATTGTGCAGATAATCACTCTGTTGGATGACGGTTGTTATGTGTGCCTTGGTCGGCTCGTCCAGCTTATTGGATTGGGCAGCCAATAGCCGTTTCGAATTGGCCAGGATAAGATGTACGGGTGTGAGGAATTTCCTCGAGACATTTCGCAGGAAATCACCTTTCGCCTTGGTGTCCAGTCGAGCTCGGTCATATTCTTCGTTCTTAGCGCGGACAAACTCGGCCAGGGATGCGAAAAGCAGTAATACAGAGATGGTTATCAGAACTTCTCCAGTAGCGGTAGTAAAAGCACCTTTCTCTACGAGGCCTAGCTTGTAGCTTAACAGTGACGCTAACGCGAACAGGATCGCCGTCAGTGAAAATAATAGATACAGTGCCGATCGAGATCCCTACACGGCTGTGATGTCGGCCATCACCAGCAAAATCAGTGATACCAGCACCGTCAGATAAATGATCGGTAGCACGATCGCCTGGGTAATCTGAGAGAAGGGACGATCAAAAAAATCACAGCGACTGGCAGCATGGCGTAGCTGAGAAATCTTAGAATAAGGTTTACCGAGTCTCGATAGCGGTGGTCAAATCGCAGATACTGACCGATGAGGTAAAGGCTCATGATTATAAACGCCGTAGCTACGTAGGAAAGGCGGGTGTTGATTTCAGCCGTATCTCCCCAGAACCAGACTCTGCCCATCCCGGTTGTAGTCAAAAAATAGACGATCATACCGCCAAAAAATAGGGCATAGGCGAGAAACTGCCGGTGTGAAAGATAGAAATAGAGGATCGCGCTGGCAGCAAAACAAAGGAATAAGAAGGCAAAGAAAGCGCCAAGAATCACCAGCGGCCCTTGCTGGTCCACGGCTAGCAGACCCATGGTGGTTAGCGTAAGCGGAATTTCAATGCCGGAACTGGACGTGACGCGAATATAAACTTGGGTTTCGCTGCCCTGGGGCGCCTGTTCAAACGGTACGATCGGTATTCGATAGGGGTAGGACTGTTGTGAAGTCGGAATGGAGTCGCCTAGCACAGATTTTTGAATTAGCTGGTCATCGCGGACGAAATAGAATTCAATTCGATCCAGTGCCGGAGAATCCAGGCTCAGCACTAGATCTTGACCTGCCGTGTCTTCCCCCGTCAGCCGAATATGGAACCAAAAGGCTGAGGATGACATTCCCATAGTGGGAATCGACTGTCTGGATCTTTGCCACTCAGATTCGCCACTGCGGATGTCATCGATGGAACGTTCGCGGCTGGGGTCTTCCAAGTAGTCAAGATACTGACCCAGGGTGACCGGTAGTTGATTGCCCCTGATATTGAGTTCTGCTGCCCACAGGCTGCTGTTAGCACAAAGCCAACAGCTGCATACCAGCAAGAGCCAGTTGCGAAACAACTGGATTGTTCGAGTCCTTGTTCTTGCAGATTGCCAGATTTTCACGGTGCACAAGCCCGGTGCGTTAACCCAGGGGTATTATAAGTCCTGGGAATTGACCAGTACCACGAATTAGGGTCGGCGGTGGGAAAATATCGACATCTCTTAACCAGATGCTTCCCTATTCCAGCGTAAACTGAAATACTCCGCTGCAACATTTTCCCCAACATGAGTCCGTCAACATGATAATGAGAAATACCGTTCTGAGCCTGTGTATCGGCTGTACCTTGGTCGCTTGTTCGGAGCCCGAAAGCAGCGAAAATAACAGGAATCTGGCAGGAGCAAATCAGGCCGTGAATGCAGTTGCAAGTACCCAGAACACCGAAAATCCGTTCTATGGCGAGAGCCCTCTCTACCTGAACTATCCTCAATTCGACAAAATTAAAAATGACCACTATTTGCCGGCCTTCGAGCGTGGCATGGCCGAGGAGACCTTAGAAATTGACGCCATCGCCGGCCAACAAGCCGCAGCTACGTTCGAAAACACAATCCGAGCGTTGGAATTGTCTGGCCAACTTCTGGCTCGCGTGGGCAATGTCTTCTTCAGCCTCGCCGGCGCTCATACCAATGATGATATTCGCGCCCTGCAACAACAACTGGCACCGGTCCTGGCAGCGCATAATGACAGTATATTGTTAAATCGGGCCTTGTTTGCGCGGATCAGCTCGCTTTACCAGCAACGCGAAACGCTGACAATGGATGCGGAGTCAAGTCGGCTGTTGCAGCAGTACTATGTGGATTTTGTGCGCGCCGGTGCTGCCCTCGAGTCCGATCAGCAGCAACGACTGAGGGAGATAAATGCTGAGCTGGCGGTACTGCGAACCCAGTTCAGCCAGAATGTGCTAAGCGAAGTGAATGCAATGGCCATCGTAGTCGACTCGCGAGAAGAATTGACCGGCCTCGATGAGGCCACCATTACTGCCGCAGGAGAGGAAGCGATTAAGAGGGATCTGGCAGGGAAATATGTCATCCCCTTGCGCAATACCAGCGGCCAGCCGGCACTGGCTAGCTTGCAGAATCGTTCCCTGCGCGAGCGTATGCACCGAACCTCCTTGTCGCGAGGCAGCCACGGTGGCGAATTCGACAATCGTGAAATATTGTCGAAGGTGCTGCGCCTGCGTTCGGAGCGCGCACAACTGCTGGGTTATGAGACTCACGCGGACTATATATTGGAAGATCAGACAGCCCAGAGTGTAGCAGCTGTGAATCGGCGCCTGGCCGAACTGGCTCCACCGGCTGCCGCGAATGCACGACGGGAAGCTGCGGCTCTGCAGCAGATGATCGAGGAAGAGGGCGGGGATTTCGAACTGGCTTCCTGGGATTGGGATTTCTATGCCGAAAAGCTCCGGGCGGCACGCTATGATTTCGACGCGGCGGAATTAAGACCCTATTTCGAGATTGATAACGTCCTGCGCAAAGGTGTGTTCTATGCCGCAGAAAGACTGTACGGCATTCGCTTCGAAGAAAGAACAGATCTACCGGTTTATCAGGAAGATGTGCGGGTTTTCGAAGTCTATGACAGTCAGGGGGCGACCCTGGCAATATTCATCGCCGATTATTATGCGCGTCCCAGTAAGCGCGGCGGTGCCTGGATGAACGCTTATATTTCCCAGAACAGTTTGTTGAATACTCAGCCCATCGTGGCGAATCATCTGAATATCACCAAGCCACCAGCGGGTGAACCCACGCTGTTAACATTTTCTGAAGTGACAACGATGTTCCATGAGTTTGGTCACGCGCTGCACGGCATGTTTTCCAGTGTCGAGTATCCCTATTTCGCCGGCACCAGTGTGCCCAGAGACTTTGTGGAGTATCCGTCCCAGGTTAACGAGATGTGGGCGGTCTGGCCTGAAGTAATGGCAAATTATGGGGTTCACTATCAAAGCGGGCAGCCAATGCCTGGGGAGCTGCTGGAAAAAGTACTGGCGGCGCAGAAATTTAACCAGGGTTTTGCGACCACCGAATACCTGGCAGCATCTATCGTAGATCAGGCCTTGCACCAACTGTCTCTGGATCAAGTGCCTGGTCCCGATGAGATCATGGCTTTCGAGGCGCAGGCCCTTAGCGCGGCCGGAATTGCGCTCGATAGTATTCCACCACGTTATCGAAGCCCCTATTTTTCACACATCATGGGCGGTTACTCGGCAGGATATTACTCCTACATCTGGAGCGAAGTGCTGGACGCGGATACCGTCGAATGGTTTAAGGAAAACGGTGGTTTACTGCGGGAGAATGGCGATCACTTTCGACGCACCCTGTTATCGAGGGGCGGAAGCGAAGATGCGATGACCTTGTTCAGGAACTTCAGGGGTAGAGACGCAGATATTCAGCCGCTGCTGGTGCGCCGAGGACTAGATTAGAGGTGCCCTAGATCAAGCCTCGTCGTCGCCGCCGATGTCTTGGTCATGGTGGCGGTTTTGCTGCCACTTAGGGCTAACAGAATCAGGCTGAGTTCATCCCAGGGATTCGCTCTGGACAACCCCTTGATGGACTGATCGATGCGACGAGCGTGGTCCAGCAACTGCCAGATCATGGTCACCGTCATCCGCTCGAGTGCCTTCGACACGGCCTGTTTGCGATTAAACCAGACCCGTGCCGACTGGATAATGGCGTTTAGCTGCTGGCCCTGTGCTTTCTTTTCCAGCATGGGCAACAGGGCGCGAAGCTCGCGGGTGATAGCCCCTAATACTACCAGTGGAAACAAGCCCTCGTTACGCAGGCCAGACAACATTTTCTGAGATCGCAGCGAATCCCCCAGCAGGGCCGTATCGACTAAGTGGTAAACACTGTAGCGGGAACTGTCGGCAACCACCTGCATGACAGTTTTCACATCGAGCTTGATCGACGTTCCCGGGGCGGCGTTCGCCAGAAGTTTCAGTTTTTCTATTTCCTGTACCGCTGCCAGCAAATTGCCTTCAATTTTATCCGCTAATAGTTGGATGGCATCATGATCCGCATGAATGTCCTCACGCAGAAGTCTCTGACTCAGCCAGCCAGCCAGCTTATCTCTAGGCACCGGCCAAATTTGTAGCAACACACCCGCTTGCTCAATCTGGGTGAACCACTTGGTCTTGATTGCAGCGGCATCCAATTTGGGGCTAAGAATCAGGATCAGTAAATCTGCATTGGGGTCTTGCACATAGTTATGAAGTGCCTTCTTGCCCGCATCATCCAGCCTGGCCGAGCCGAGGCGTAACTCGATGATTTTCAGCTTACAGAAGAGAGAAAGATTGCCGGTGGCATTGATAAATTGATTCCAGTCGAAGTTTTTATCGACGTTAAAGACTTCTCGCTCCAGGAAGTCGCGATGCCGATAATGCTGACGAATAAGGTCAGCCGATTCCTGCATCAGCAACGGCTCATCGCCGGCCAGCCAGTAGATGGCCGGGTCGGTGCTGCTGAGAGTTCTCTGTAATTGTTCGGGTCTTATTTTCAATTGCTGAGATTGCTGGTCACGGATATTGTTGGGAATGCTTGTAAGCGTGCTTAGGTTTCTACCGCTTCCAGTCGTCGCATGAGTTGGTTGACCAGTTCGCGGCGCATTTCGGCGGTGATGATTTCCACTTCTTCCTGGGTGCCAGCAATATTGGCGATATCCTCGAAGTAAATGCGCTCCACCATGAGTGTCTCCGGGGAAATGAGATATCTCTCGGCATTACCCAGGGCGATATTGATGGAGAGACGCATCTCGTACTGGGCCGCACGCGCACGAGGATTCACCGTAATCGGGCGACTGACGATCCTCTCGTTGCTCACCAGCAGCACCGGCGAATCCGAATTCGTCAATGCCACCGCTTCGATAGAGACATCCGCAACTTCCAGAGAACGCCGCAGCAAACGAGAAAATTCACTGTTTGGCTGTTCCATATCGAGCTGAATGACCTGAAACTTGGACGACAGCACATCGCTGCCGCGCAGGCTAAACCCACAACTGCTAAGGATTACGGAGACGCAGCTCAAGATGAGGAGCCGATAGACGGTGATCATATTCAATAACCGGACTAGTTCACTACGATATTAACCAATCGCCCGGGAACTACAATCACTTTGCGCACGGTTCCGTTGTCAGTATATTTTTTGATAGCCTCGTGATTCAGTGCGATCTGCTCCATGGCATCGTGGTCCAGATCTTTTTGGACATCGATCCTGGCTCGTAACTTGCCATTGACCTGTAATACGATTAGCACCGTGGATTGGATCAGCGCAGATTCATCCACCAGCGGCCAGGATGCATCTATGACCGCCCCCTCATGACCCAGATGCTGCCACAGCACATGGCAAAAATGAGGAACTATGGGCGCAAGCACCAGTATGATTGTCTCCAGGGCTTCCTGCTTGATCAACTTGTCGTTGTCGCTATCGCTGGCATCGGAATCCCTGGTCAGGGTATTGAGTAATTCCATGGTTGCCGCTATGGCGGTATTGAACATATGGCGGCGACCAAAATCATCGCTGGCCTTGAGTCTGGTCTGGTGGGTTTTCAAGCGGATTTGTTTCTGGGCGCTGGTTAAATCCAGATCTGCAAAATCAATCAGTTTGCGAGGCCTATGAGCGGCCACGATCTTCCACAATCGCTTCAAGAATTTGTGACAACCCACGACGCCGCTGTCTTGCCACTCCATGGATTGATCAGGCGGTGAGGCGAACAGCGTAAACATGCGCACCGTATCGGCACCATAGCTCTCGATCAGGGGCAAGGGATCGACCGTGTTGCCCTTCGATTTAGACATCTTGCTGCCGTCCTTAATCACCATGCCCTGAGTCAGCAGCCTGGTGAAAGGCTCATCTGAGCTTACCAAGCCCTCGTTGCGCATAAGCTTGTGGAAGAAACGGGCATACAGCAGGTGCAATATTGCGTGTTCTATTCCGCCGATGTATTGATCCACTGGCAACCAGTAATCTGCACGTTGGTCCAGCATGGCCTCATCTTGATCGCGACAGGCATAGCGTGCGTAATACCAGGATGATTCCATAAAGGTATCGAAGGTGTCAGTTTCCCTCCTAGCTAACGCGCCACAGCGTGGACAGTTCACTTCGTAAAATTCGGCGAGCCTCGGTAGAGGTGAACCGCTGTCGTCGAATTCAATGTCTTCGGGTAACAGCACCGGAAGATCCTTGTGGGGCACCGCAACCGCTCCACAACTTTCGCAGTTGATGATTGGTATCGGTGCGCCCCAATACCGCTGTCTCGATACGCCCCAGTCCCGCAAGCGGAAATTTACTGTTTTCCGGCCCTTACCCTTGGCCTGGAGGTGCGCTTCGATGGCGTCGAAGGCGTCCTTGAAATTCAAGCCATCGAACTCGCCAGAATTAATGAGAATGCCTTTTTCAACAAATGCCTGTTGCTCCAGATCACAATCTGTTTTGGCCGATGCCGGCCGCACCACCTGCTTGATTTCAAGCCCGTACTTTTTTGCAAACTCCCAGTCTCTCTGATCGTGACCGGGTACCGCCATCACGGCGCCGGAGCCATAGGACATGAGGACGAAATTGGCCACAAAAATTGGCAGCCGTTGTTGACTGATCGGATGTATGGCCTGCAGCTTGGTGTCCATGCCGACTTTTTCCATGGTAGCCAATTCGGCCTCGGCTACCTTGACGCTTTTTTGCGCCTCGATAAACTCCGCCAGCGCGGGGTTCGATTCAGCCGCCTTCGCCGCGAGTGGGTGTTGTGGCGCAATGGCCATATAGGTCACTCCCAGCAATGTGTCTGGCCGTGTCGTATACACCGAAAAGGTCTTGAGTGCGTCATCGTCTTCATCGGCGACGTCGAACTCCAGTTCCACCCCCTCTGAGCGCCCGATCCAGTTGCTCTGCATGGTGCGGACCCGTTCCGGCCAAGCGTCGAGATCATCGAGACCGTCCAGCAATTCCTGGGCGAAATCCGTAATCTTGATGAACCATTGGGGTATGCTGCGGCGCTCGACCACTGCGCCTGATCTCCAGCCGCGGCCATCCACAACCTGCTCATTAGCGAGCACGGTCTGGTCGACAGGATCCCAATTAACTTCGGCTTCCTTTTTATAGACCAGGCCTTTTTCAAACAGCCGCGTGAAGAACCACTGTTCCCAGCGGTAGTAGTCACTGTTACAGGTGGCAATCTCGCGACTCCAGTCATAGGCGAAGCCCAGGCGCTGCAACTGCTCGCGCATGTAGTTAATATTGCTATAGGTCCATCTTGCCGGCGCGGTCTTGTTCTCCATGGCGGCGTTTTCTGCTGGCAGTCCAAAAGCATCCCAGCCCATGGGCTGCAATACATTCTTGCCTTGCATGCGCTGGTAACGGGCTATAGCATCGCCGATAGAGTAATTTCGGACGTGACCCATGTGCAGATTGCCGCTCGGGTAGGGAAACATCGACAGGCAATAGAACTTCTCCCGGGAACGATCTTCGGTCACAATGAAACTGTCATGCTCGTGCCAATAGCGCTGGACGCTGGCTTCGACTTGCTGGGGTGAATAGTTGGGTTCAGTCTTGGGCATCGTTGCGGGAAAACGTAAATTAAGCAGTGTGTTGCAAAAGCCCGCAAGCATAACCCAGACCAGGCCTTACAGGTAGTGGCTGACAGTAAAAATCCAGCTGCAAGCTTTGCTCGCAGTCCAGGGTCTAATAAACCACTGCCACGATCGATGGATCAGGACCAATCGGGAGTTGCAGTAGCAGATTAATCGAGATGGGAAAGGGGAGCAGGGTCAATGAACATCAGCCAAAGAAGACTTTCGATGGCAGTAGCGGCGGGTGCTGCCGGTTTCGCCGGTCCGGTTGCGGCAGATTTCGATCAATGGCGAATTAGTGAGATATTCACCAATGCCGATGCGACTATTCAATATGTCGAACTGGTAACCATGGACATGAATCAGGGTGATGTGGCCGGATTGGTCTTAACTGCGATGAATGCTGACGGTCAACAGCAAAACATTGCGATCCTGATGAACGATCTGAGCGGAGACACCAGCAACCGGATTCTGCTCATTGCCACCGAGTCATTCGCCGAATTAACCGACTTGAATCCGGATCTACTGGTGCCCGATGGTTTTCTCTTTACCGAAGGAGGCCCATCAATTTTGCCAATGGCACCGCCACCATCGAATATGCGGCCAGTCAATTTCCCAAGAATGGGGTGCAGGCGATCGATGGTGATGGCGCAGCTATCAGTCCCGGGCCGACGAATTTCGCCGGCGATTCGCGGTCGGTGTCAGTCGAGACCAACGCCAGTTTCGACTCTGTTGCCTCGGTTGTGGTTCTACCGGTGGTGGATGTACCTGGTACCGGATTGGCCAGGGTGAGCTTCGATGTCAACCTGGCGACTTTGGAGTTTACCCTACGCGATGATTTTTACATATATGATGCCGGGATACTCGCCGGCAATACCCCGGCCCAACTCCAGGATATAGGCCGGGCTAGTGATCAGATCCATAGCCTTCAGCAAGCGATAAACCGTGGACTCTGAGACAAAGTAGGCCTTCTCATCGGTATAGCCGACAGCCAGTTCCCGTGATGACAACTCTGGT